>Ga0255182_1000021_pt1 | contig 257660 bp, 220 predicted proteins | sample Atl_UVDOM_RepA_8_FD_188420 | JGI IMG/M metagenome (GOLD analysis project Ga0255182, IMG submission 188420) | Freshwater microbial communities from Altamaha River, Georgia, United States - Atl_UVDOM_RepA_8d | ecosystem: Environmental > Aquatic > Freshwater > River | place: USA: Georgia...
CAGGCCAGAGATGGAGAGGGTGGCACTCTCGATCACATCGGCCACGTTGACCGTGAGGGCCTGCGTCGCGAAGTTGCCATCGGAGTCCGTGACCTTCACCGTGACCTGATAGGCATTGTCGGTGTCGGCGTCGGCAGGCGCCTCGAAGTTGCGCTCGATCATGCTCACCTTGCCAGTCGCTGGGTCGATGCTGAGCTTGTCCGCATCGGGGCCTTCCAGCGTCCAGGTCACGGCGCCAATCGCACCCGTGACGGTTGGGACGTCGCTCTCGAACGCGTCATTCTCGTTCCGGGTGTAGGTCGCCTCCAGACCGGAGATGCTGAGTTCGGAATACTCCAATTCGTCAATCACTCGCACTGTAATGGCGCGGGTCGCGACATTGTCGTCCGCGTCCACCAGCTTCAGGGTGATCTGGTAGTCGTTGTCGCCGTCCGCATCCTGCGGATTTTCGTAGTCCGGTGATAGATGGCTGAAAACGTAATAGCCTGAATCGATCGTGAACAAATGCGCGTCAGGGCCTTCCAGCGTCCACTCCACAGGGCCGATGTTGCCAGCATAGTCGAAGCTAAAAACGTTGATGGCGCCTTCGTAACTGTACTGGAGGTCCGAAAGATTGATGGTAATGACAGAGATCTCCCTGACATCGTCGACCGTCACTGTGACCGCCTGTTCCGCAGAATTGCCATTGGTGTCGCTGGCTCGCACATTGATGCGGTAGACATTGTCCCCATCGGCATCTTCCGGCGCTTCGTAGTTTCGATTCACCAATTCGTAGATGCCCGTTTCTGCGTTGATGGTGAAGCGTGCTGCATCTTCGCCGGTCAGGCTCCAGGTGACGGTGCCCAGGGCGTCGCTGACACCGGGCGTCGCAGAGGTGAATGTCTGATTCTCGTCCACGCGGGCATCGCTGATGCCCGAGACGGCAATCGGCGAGCTCTCGTTGACGTTGACGACGCGCACTTCCATCTCCTGCGTCGCGAAGTTGCCATCGGAGTCAGTCACCTTCACGGTGACCTGATAGGCATTGTTGTTGTCGGCGTCTTCCGGCACCTCGAAGTCGCGCTCGATCATGCTCACCTTGCCAGTTGCTGAGTCGATGCTGAGCTTGTCGGCATCGGGGCCTTCCAGCGTCCAGGTCACGGTGCCAATCGCATCCGTGACGGTGGGAACGGGGCTATTGAACCCGTCGTTCTCGTTGAGCGTGTAGGTCGCATCGAGGCCGCTGATGGAGAGGGTGGCACTCTCGATCACATCCGCGATGGTGACGGTGATGGTATGGACGGCAAACAGGCCAAGACTGTCTGTCGCCTTGACGGAGACCTGATAGACGTTATCGAGATTGGCATCCTCCGGTGACTCGAAGTTACGCGCGACCATGCTCACGATGCCTGTGGACGATTGAATGCTGAATTTGGCGGCATCGAGCCCTTCGAGCGACCAGGTTACCCCTCCAATGGCACCCAGGACCTCCGGCCTTTTGGTGTCGAACTGGAGGTTTTCGTTCTGGATGTAGCTGGTGTCGAGACCGGAGATCAGCAGCACGGGAGTATCCCCGTCATCAAACACATCGGCCACGCTGACGGTGATGTCCTGCAAGCCATAGTGGCCAAGCGCATCGGTCACTCGGAGGGTGATCTCATAGTTGTTGTCGAGGTCGGCATCGGCCGGTGTCTCGAAGTCCCGCCCGATCATGCTCACCCTGCCTGTGGCCGGGTCGATGCTGAACTTGTCGGCATCGGGGCCTTCCAGACTCCAGGTCACGGCGCCAGTGGCACCGGTGACACCCGGAACGGGGCTCTCGAATTCGACTTCCTCCTCAGGGGTGTAGGTTGCTTCCAGTCCGGTGATGCTGAGGGTGGGGGTGTCCACCACATCGGCCACGGTCAGGGTGAAGGACGCGCTGGCCGAATTGCCATCCAGATCCTCGGCGATCACGGTGACCTCGTAGTCATTGTCCTTGTCGGCATCGCCAGGCGCTTCATGGTCGCGCGCCGCCATGCTGATCGCGCCGGTGGACGCATTGATGCTGAACAGGCCGGCGTCGGCGCCCTCCAGTCGCCAGCTCACGGGGCCCTGATGGCCTGACACTGTGGGGGTGACGCTGTATGACTCGTTTTCCGGAACCGTGACATCAGCCAGCCCGCTGATTTCCAGCGTGGCGGCTTCGTAGATGTTCTCCACCTGCACGCGCAGCGCCTGAGTGGTGGTGTTCGCGTCGGCGTCTGTCGCCCGCACAGTCACCTCGTAGACATTGTCACCATCGCTGTCTGTCGGATTCTCGAAGTCGCGCGGCAGCAGGGTGACATTGCCGCTTGCTGCCTCGATGCGGAAGTGCGCCGCATCGACGCCCTCCAGCGACCACGTCACCTCGCCGATGGCACCCTCGACTTCAGGCGAGACACTGGTCCACTCAATGTTCTCGTCAGCGAATCCGTCAAGCAGGCCGGTGATGCTCAGTGCGGATTCTTCCTGGGCGTTGCTGATAGTGATGACCACATCCTGGCTGGCGATATTGTCCGCCTCGTCGGTGACCTCGATGGTGAAGGTGTAGGTGTTGTCCCCGCCCTCGTCCTGTGGGGACTCGTAATCCCGGGCCGCCATGGTGACCTTGCCGCTGAGTTCATCGATCTCGAACCACGCGGCATCGGGGCCTCCCAGGCTCCAGCGCACGACCCCGACGGCATTTTCCACCGTGGCGGTGGCGATGTAGGGCTTGTTTTCGGGAACGGTGGTGCTGCTCACCCCGCCGATGATCAGCGTCGGCCCGTCGTCGACGTCAGTGACGCGGATGCTGACAGCCTGCTCCGCGGAATTGCCATTGGTGTCGCTGGCAACCACGTTGATGCGGTAGAAGTTGTCACGGTCGGCATCGACCGGCGACTCGTAGTCGCGAGCCACCATTTCGTAGATGCCTGTTTCGGGGTGGATGGTGAAGTGCTCGGCATCCTCGCCGGTCAGGCTCCAGGTGACGGTGCCCAGGGCGTCACTGACGCCGGGCGTCGAGGAGATGAAGGGCGCGTTCTCCTCCACGCTGGCATCGCTGATACCCGAGATGGCAATCGGCGAGCTTTCGTTGACGTTGACGATGCGCACATCCACCTCGCGGATGGCCGTGTTGCCATCAGCATCAGTGGCCCGCAGGACGACATTGTAGAGGTTGTCGGCACCCGCATCGGCCGGCGTCTCGAAGTCGCGGGCCACCATGCTGATCTCGCCAGTGTCCGTGTCCACCGTGAAGCGGTCGGCATCGCCGCCCTCCAGTGACCAGGTGACGGTACCGATGGCTCCAGAGACCGCAGGGATCGGGCCCAAGAACGCCACGTTCTCGTTCAGCGTGTACGACGCTTCCATGCCGGTGATGGTGAGTTCTGACTCTTCCAGCACATTGGTCACCGTGATGGTGATGACCTGGGTCGCCGTATTGCTGGCGGCGTCGGTGACTCGGACCGTGAGGGTGTAGCGGTTGTCGGTGCCGGTATCCACGGGGGTCTCGAAATCCCGGGCCACCATGCTGAGCTCGCCGGTGTTCTCGTCGATGCTGAACAGCGCGGCGTCTTCCCCTTCGAGTGTCCAACGCACGGCACCGCTGGCATTCACGGCGGCAGGAGTAGCGCTGAAGGGAGTGTTCTCATTGATGGCGGTGCTGCCCAGGCCGGTGATGCCGAGCACGGGAGTCGGCTCGGGGGTGGGTGTCACGGGCGTGGTCGGTGTGCCGGGTTCGGGCAGCGGCGGCAGTCCGTCCACTACGCGGATGGCATTCTCGGTGGAGCGCTCGCTGCTGGTGACGGGTGCCAGGACTTTCTGCAGTTCCTCCAGGGTTTGTGCGCTCTTCTGCTTTTCGATCGAGTAGTATTCCGCCACTGTCACCTTGTTCTCGAAGGCCTGGCGCGCTTTGCCCCATTCCGGATTGGTGGGCTCCACCGCCAGCAGGGCCTCGATGGCCCGCAGCACCACCTGGCCACGGTCGAGACCGGCCAGTTGCAGGGCTGTCAGCTCCACGGTGGCAAAGGCCAGCTGATCGAAGCCGACTTCCTCGCCCAGGACATTCTGCGCGAAGCGCGCGGCGAAATCGGCGGAACCGAGCGTGTCGGGGTAGAGCGATTGGAAGACCTGCGTCTGCACCAGATTGCGGGCCAGATTCTCCACGCTTTCGCCCCCCGTGAGGGCATTGCGCAATTCGGCCAGCACCTCGGCGCCGGGTGCCGCATTGAACATGGCGACGATGAGTTTGATGATCTGGGAGTCGAGGGGGTTCTGTGTGGACATGGCATTCTCTCGCTGCTTTGAACGGGGTTCGGAGCCGCAAGTTAAGCAGAAGAGAATGTGTGAGGAATTTCGGTTTCCGCCAATTGTCCCGATACAATCCATGGAGACAATTTGATCAGTTCAATAAATAACCAATCGGTATTCAGCGGCGAATTTTGATTGCTAAAAACTCCCCAAAAGCGCCAATTTGCTTATTTTATAGCCATAGAAACTTTGGGTTTTTTCAGGAACTTTTGATTTAAAAACATTCAATTTTGGGAAGGCTCTGGAAGTTGCTGACGTTTTTTGAGCAACTGCGAGTCGCTCCTGGTAGAGGAAGCAATGCGAAAACTGCACCGCTGGCTGGGCATTGTCCTGCTGCTGCCCATGCTGGGCTGGCTGCTCACGGCACTGGTGTTCTTCATCAAGCCGGGCTATGCCGGCGCCTATGCCCAGTTGACACCGCGCGCTCACGCACTGGAATCGGCCGCCCATGTCGAGCCCGAGCCGCAGTGGCTGGAATATCGTGTGCTGCGCACGGTGCTGGGGGAGCATGTGCTGGCACGCACCGAGGCAGGCTGGCGGCACGTCAGCCTGAATGGGCAACCTGACCCGCAGCCGGGAGAGGACTCGCTGCGCCGTCTGGTGACCGATGCCATGCAGCAGGACCGGGCACGCTACGGCAGCATCGCGCGTGTTGAGGATGGCGTGGTGCACACCGACACCGGCGTGCGCATCACGCTGGACTGGTCGACCCTCAGTCTGCGCCAGCAGGGGCAGGACACCGCGTGGATCGACCGGCTCTACCGCATCCACTACCTGCAGTGGACGGGCCAGTCCACCCTGGACCTGCTGCTGGGGGTGCTCGGCCTGAGTCTGCTGGCTCTGCTGAGTATTCTGGGCGCACGACTGGCCTTGCGGGGGGCGCGCGCATGAAGACCATCGGCCTGCTGGGCGGCATGAGCTGGGAGAGCACCACCACCTATTACCGCCTGTTGAACGAGGGCATCCGGGCAGCATGCGGGGGCCTGCACTCGGCGCAGATCCTGTTGCGCAGTGTGGATTTCGCGCCGCTGGAGGCACTGCAGCATGCGGGGGACTGGGAGGCCATTGGTGATCGGCTGGCGCAGGATGCGCGTCGGGTGCAGGCGGGAGGTGCCGACTTCCTGCTGCTGTGCACGAACACCATGCACAAGGTGGCGCCCGCCATCGAGGCGGCCATCGACATTCCACTGTTGCACATTGCCGACGCCACGGCCGAGGCGCTCAAGCGGCAGCAGGTTCACACCGTCGGTCTGCTCGGCACCGGCTTCACCATGGAGCAGGACTTCTACAAGGGGCGGCTGACCGCGCGGCATGGCATCGAGGTGCTGGTGCCGCAGCAGGAAGACCGCCGCCTGGTGCATCGCGTGATCTACGAGGAACTGTGTCTGGGGCGCACCGAGCAGGCCTCGCGCCGCGACTATCTGCGCATTCTCGAGACGCTGGCAGGGCAGGGGGCTCAGGGCGTGATCCTGGGCTGCACAGAGATCGGCCTGCTGGTGAGTCAGCGCGACACGCCGGTGCCGCTGTTCGACACCACGGCCATTCATGCGGCGCAGGCTGTGGCGCTGGCACTCTCAGACTGAGCGCCACTGCGCCGGTTCAGTGCTGAGCGGTCTGCGGGAGCCGCCACGCCAGCAGGGCCGAGGCGGCGATCAGGGCCGCCGAGACGAACAGGCAGGGTGCCAGCCCCCACAGCTGGTACACCAGGCCCGAGAGCACGGTGCCGAGCAGCCTGCCGGCCGCATTGGCCATGTAGTAGAAGCCCACGTCCAGCGACACGCCATCCGCGCGTGCCCAGGACACGATGAGATACGAGTGTACCGCGGAATTGATGGCGAACACCGCGCCGAATACCAGCAGCCCCCCCACCAGCACCGGTTCCACCTGCCAGCCTGCCAGAAGGGCGGCGCCGATCAGCGCCGGCAGCAGGCACAGCAGCGCTGCCCACACGAACGCCGTGCGCCCTGACGGCGCCGGGCCTGTCCCTTCCTGCGGAGCGCCACTTCCGCCTGTCATGGCCGGCGCCAGCGCCTGCACGGCGCCATAGCCCATCACCCACAGGGCCAGCAGGGTGCCCACCTGCGTCGAGTTCCAGCCGAGCTGGCTCTGCAGATACACCGGCAGCGCCACCACGAACCAGACATCCCGCGCAGAAAAGAGGAAGAAGCGGGCCGCCGACAGCCGATTGATGGCGGAGCTCTTGGAAAACAGGTCGCGGAACTTCGGCTTGACGCTGGCGATGCCGGTCTGGCGATCCAGCAGCAACACGCTGAGCACCAGCACCACGGCGAGCAGCACGGCCAGGATCAGCACAGCACCGCGAAACTCGAAGCGCGCCAGCAGGAAGCCCCCCAGGAAGAAGCCGACGCCCTTGAGAGCGTTCTTGGAGCCGGTCAGTCGCGCCACCCAGCGATACAGCGTGCCTTGGGCATCGTCCGCCACCAGATGGCGGATGCTGCTCTTGGCGCTCATCTTGTTCAGGTCCTTGGCAATGCCGGACAGTGCCTGCGCCACCATCACCCAGACCACGGTCAGCAGGGCCGGGTCGGCCAGCAGCATCAGCAGCGCCAGGATCTGCAGCGCCAGCCCCAGATGCATGGTGACGTTCAGTCCGATGCGACTGGCCAGCCAGCCGCCGGCCAGATTGGTGACGATGCCGAAGAACTCGTAGAGCAGGAAAAGTGAGGCGACTTCCAGCGCACTGAACCCCAGCCCATGGAAGAACAGCACCACCAGCATGCGCAGTGCGCCGTCAGTGAGGGTGAAGGCCCAGTAGCTGGCGGTGACCACCAGGTATTGCGCCAGGGGCTTGTGCTGCAGCAGGCCGCCCATGCCGTTCAGCTCCCGCCGACCTTGCGGGCGAGTTCCATCATGCGGTGCACATAGCCGATCTCGTTGTCATACCAGGCCAGGATCTTCACCTGAGTGCCGTTGATGACCATGGTCGAGAGGGCATCCACGATGCTGGAGCGTGGGTCGTTCACGTAGTCCACCGAGACCAGCGGGCGCTCCTCGTAGCCCAGGATGCCGCGCAGCCGCCCCTCGGCCGCCTCGCGCAGCAGGGCGTTGACCTCTTCCACCGTCACGGGCCGCTCCACTTCGAACACGCAGTCGGTCAGCGAGGCATTGGTGATGGGCACGCGCACGGCAATGCCGTTCAGCCGGCCGCGCAGCTCCGGGAATATCTCCGTGATCGCAGTGGCCGAGCCGGTGCTGGTGGGAATCAGCGACAGGCCGCAGGCGCGGGCGCGGCGCAGGTCCTTGTGATACTCGTCGAGCACGCTCTGCGTGTTGGTGATGTCGTGCACCGTGGTGATGCTGCCGTGGCGGATGCCGATGCTGCGGTGAATCACGTCGACTATGGGGGCCAGGCAGTTGGTGGTGCAGGAGGCAGCCGTGACGATGCGGTGCTGTGCCGGGTCGTAGAGGTGGTCGTTGACGCCCATGACGATGTTGAGCGTGCCGTCCTTCACCGGGGCCGAAACCACCACGCGGGCGATGCCCTGCGCGAGCAGCGGGGCGAGGGCCTGCTGCGACTTGAACTTGCCGGTGCACTCCACCACCACGTCGGCACCGCTGCCGGCCCAGTCGGTGTCCGCCAGGGCGGCATTGCGCGACCAGCCGATGCGGCGCCCTTCGATGACCAGGGCATCGGCTTCTGCCCGGATGTCCCGCGGCCAGGGGCCGTGCTGGGAGTCGAATTGCAGCAGATGGGCGGCCTCGGCCGGGCTGCCTGCAATCTCGTTGATGTGGACGATCTCGATGTCGGGCCAGTCCCAGGCGGCGCGCAGCGCGAGTCGGCCCATGCGGCCAAAGCCATTGAAGGCGATCTTGAGGCTCATGTCAGTGCTCCTTTATCGACAGAGGACTGGAGTATACCTGCCTCGTGTGACAGTGCGACCTTGCGAGCCGATTTCCCCGGAATTTCCCCCGTGGTCTTGAAGCCGAACGGGGCAGCTCCCACTATAGGCCTGCCTGTCATTGCCACCGGAGTGCGCCCGTCATGAACCTCTCTCGCCCCCTGTTTCTCCTGCTCGCCTGGCTTGGCGCCAGCCTGCTCGCCGGCAATGCCCTGGGTCAGCAGGACTATGCGAACTTCAAGACCAACGATGAAGACAACAACATCGAGGTCTTCAAGCAGGCCAGCCCCTCGGTGGTCTACATCACCAATTCGCGCCTGGTGCGGCGCTCGTTCTATTCGCTGAATCCGCAGGAGATTCCCCAGGGCAGCGGCTCCGGTTTCATCTGGAGCCGGGAGGGGTATGTGGTCACCAACTTCCACGTCATCCAGCAGGCTTCAAGGCTGACGGTCACGCTGCAGGACGGCAGTGCCTGGGATGCCGAAGTGGTGGGGGCCGAACCGGACAAGGACCTGGCGGTGCTGCGCATCGACGCGCCGGCGGACAAGCTGCAGCCGCTGCAGGTGGGAGACTCCGCGCTGCTGGAGGTCGGCCGCAAGGTGATCGCCATCGGCAACCCCTTCGGCCTGGATACCACGCTGACCGTGGGGGTGGTCAGTGCGCTGGGACGTGAGATCGATTCGGTGAGCCGGCGCAAGATCCGTGACGTGATCCAGACCGACGCCGCCATCAACCCGGGCAACTCCGGCGGGCCGCTGCTCAATTCCCTGGGGCAGCTGGTGGGCGTCAACACCGCCATCTACAGCCCCAGCGGCGCCAGTTCCGGCATCGGTTTCGCGATACCGTCCAACACCGTGGCCAAGATCGTGCCCGAGCTGATCACCTATGGCCGGGTGCAGACGCCCACCCTGGGCATCTCCCTGCTGCCGCCGCAGTATGCGGAGTACTACCGCAGCCAGGCAGGCATTCGCGGGGTGATCGTGATGGATGTGATCGAGGGCGGCAGTCCTGAGCGCGTGGGCATGCGCGGCCTGCGCGAGACGAACCGGGGAATTGCCCTGGGGGATGTCATCACGGCGATTGATGACGAGGAAATCGTCAATGAAGACGATCTGCTGAATGCGCTGGAGAACCGCCGGGCCGGCGACGTGGTGACGGTCACCACGCAGCGCGATACCACCACCATGACCTACGAGATCGAGCTGCAGGCCTCCCAGGCCCAGTAGAGAAAGCGTTGGAGCCTGCTTGCAGGCGAACAGGTTTTCTTCCTGGTTCGGCCCGGCCCCGCGGCGCCGTCAGCGCCCTCTGCGGCTGACCCGCACCCCTCCCGGGTGCCCTCGCATCGCAATGAGCCGCGGTCTCATTGCTCACTCGGTGCGGGTCTCTTACGCCGCTGATGACGCTGACGGCGCCGCAGGGCCTCATTCAGTGCCAGCGAAGGGTCGCCCGCAAGCAGGCTTGTACGGATCAGGCGCCAGTGCGGGCCTGGAGTTCCTCGCGGCGCTTCGCCACTGCCGCCCGCACCTGCTCCGGCGCGGTGCCACCCACGTGGTTGCGGGCGCGCACGGAACCTTCCAGCGTCAACACGGCGAACACATCCTGCTCGATGGCGCTGGAGAACTGCTGCAACTCCTGCAGTGACAGGGCGCTCAGGTCCTTCTTCTGCGCGATGCCATAGGCCACCGACTTGCCGACGATCTCGTGGGCGTCGCGGAAGGCGATGCCCTTGCGCACCAGGTAGTCGGCCAGATCCGTGGCGGTGGCATAGCCCTTGAGGGCGGCGTTGTAGAGTGATTCCTTCTTCGGCCGGATGGCCGGCACCATGTCGGCATAGGCCTTCAGACAGTCGCGCAGCGTGTCGATCAGGTCGAACAGCGGTTCCTTGTCTTCCTGATTGTCCTTGTTGTAAGCCAGCGGCTGGGACTTCATCAGGGTCAGCAGCGCCACCAGATGGCCGTTGACGCGGCCGGTCTTGCCCCGCACCAGCTCGGGCACGTCGGGGTTCTTCTTCTGCGGCATGATGGACGAGCCGGTGCAGAAGCGATCGGGCAGGTCGACGAAATCGAACTGCGAGGACGTCCACAGCACCAGCTCTTCCGAGAAGCGCGACAGATGCGTCATCAGCAGGCTGCCGGCAGCGGCCAGTTCGATGGCGAAGTCGCGGTCGCTCACCGAGTCCAGCGAATTGCGCGTGGCGGCGGTGAAGCCCAGCAGCCGGGCGGTGTATTCACGGTCGATCGGGTAGCTGGTGCCGGCCAGTGCGGCGGCACCCAGGGGCGAGAAATTCAGGCGTGAACGGCAGTCGCGCAGACGGCCGTGGTCGCGCTCCAGCATCTCGTACCACGCCATCATGTGGTGGCCGAAGGTGATGGGCTGGGCGGTCTGCAGATGGGTGAAGCCCGGCATGATCGTCTCGGCCTCGCGCTCGGCCAGGTCCAGCAGCGCGGACTGCAGGCGGGCGAGGGTGCTCACCAGGGAGTCGATCTCGTCGCGCACATACAGGCGGATGTCGGTGGCCACCTGGTCATTGCGCGAACGTCCGGTGTGCAGCTTCTTGCCGGCAATCCCGATGCGGCGGGTGAGTTCGGATTCGATGTTCATGTGCACGTCTTCCAGCTGCACCGACCACTCGAAACGCCCGGCCACGATGTCCTCGCGAATGCCTTCGAGGCCGCCCACGATGGCGTCCACTTCCTGCGCGCTCAGGATGCCGACCTTGCCCAGCATGGTGGCATGGGCAATGGAGCCGTTGATGTCATGGTGGTAGAGCCGCTTGTCGAAAGTCACCGAGGCGGTGAAGCGCTCCACGAAGGCGTCCGTCGCTTCGCTGAAGCGGCCGCCCCAGGGTTTGATGGCATCGGGTGTCTTGTCACTCATGATGGGAATCTCTCAGGCCGTCCGGCCGCTGCAGGGGCGGCGATTATAACAACATCGCCCCGGGCTGTGTCTCGGGCGGGGGATTGGCGTAGAATCGGCCGCTACACAGTTCTGGAGTTCCCCCTCGATCATGGCAGTTGCAAGAATCCGTATCGCCACCCGTGAAAGTCCCCTGGCCCTGTGGCAGGCGGAATATGTGAAGGCCCGTCTGCTGGCCCATTACCCGAGCCTGGAAGTGGAGCTGATCGGCATGACCACGCGGGGCGATGTCATCCTCGACACGCCGCTGGCGAAGATCGGCGGCAAGGCCCTGTTCGTGAAGGAGCTGGAAGTCGCCCTGCTGGAGGGGCGCGCCGACATCGCCGTGCACTCCATGAAGGATGTGCCCATGGAATTCCCGGAAGGCCTCGGCCTGCGCGTCATCTGCGAGCGCGAGGACCCGAGCGATGCCTTCGTCTCCAACACGTATGCCAGCATCGACGCGCTGCCCCGGGGCGCTCGTGTCGGCACGTCCAGCCTGCGCCGGCAATGCCAGCTGCGCAGCTACCGGCCCGACCTGCAGATCGCCGACCTGCGCGGCAATGTCGGCACGCGTCTGGGCAAACTCGACCGCGGCGAATACGACGCCATCATCCTGGCCACGGCCGGCTTGCTGCGCCTGGGCCTGGCCGAGCGCATCCGCGAACGCATCAGCACCACGGCCTCGCTGCCGGCGGGTGGGCAGGGCGCAGTGGGCATCGAGTGCCGCGTGGACGATCACGAAATCATCGAGCTGCTGCAGGTGCTGCATCACCGTGACACCTCCGACCGTGTCATCGCCGAGCGCGCCGTGAACACACGCCTGCAGGGCGGCTGTCAGGTGCCCATCGCCTGCTTCGCCGAGCTGGAAGGTGACGAGCTGCATCTGCGTGCCCTGGTGGGTGACGTGAACGGCCAGCGCATTCTGCGCGAGACTCAGTGTGGGCCGCGCCAGAACGCTGAACAGCTGGGCATCGCCGTGGCAGAGGCCCTGCTGGCCCAGGGCGCCGACAAGATTCTCGCCGCACTCTACGCACAGGCATGAACGACACCGCAGCCACTTCCGCACCCGATCCTTCCCGCTCTGTGCTGGCGCACTGCCGTGTGTTGCTGACGCGGCCGGCCGACCAGGCCCAGAGCCTCGCCGCTGCCATTCGCGCGCAGGGTGGGGAAGCCTTTTCGCTGCCACTGTTAAACATCGTGCCGGTGCACACCCCCGAGGACACCCAGCGCGTCCGTTCGCGGGTCATGGCGCTGGATCAGTACGAGATCGCCATCTTCATCAGTACCAATGCCGCCACACTTGGGTTGGAATGGATCGAGAATTTCTGGCCGCAGCTGCCCGTGGGCCTGCAGGCCTGCGCCGTGGGGCCGGGCACCGCTGCCGTGCTGCGTCAGTTGCCGTGGCCCGTGCACTGTGCCACCACCGGCGTGACCAGCGAGGATCTGCTGGCCCTGCCCGTGCTGCAGCAGGTGGAGGGCCAGCGCATCGCGCTGTTTCGAGGCAAAGGCGGGCGCGAACTGCTGGCAGACACCCTGCGCGAGCGTGGCGCCCAGGTGGATTACGTCGAACTCTACACGCGGGAAGCCCCGGCCCACACGCCCGTGCAGACATGGCAACTGCTGCAGGAGCAGGCCATCGATTGTGTCGTGCTGACCAGTCAGCAGATCTTCGACACCTTCCACTCACTGCTGCAGCAAGGGGCCACTGCGCTTGATGTGTCGCAAGACAGCGCGTCGAGCGCTCTGCTAGGCTTGCAGCAGAATCTGACGCTCATCGTGCCCTCCGCGCGCGTCGAGGAAGTGGCACGCCGCGCCGGCTACCCCCACGTGCGCAATGCCGGCGGGGCGGATGATCAGGCCGTGCTGGCCTGCTTGCGGCAGCGCCTTGCCATACCCCTTGAACCTCAGGAGGCCCGGTGACAGACGGCAGTCCTACTTCCACACCCCCGGCCGCAGATGCGGCGGCGCGCGTCGATACCGCCCGAGTGCTGGATGAACTTGGTCGCAGCAATGCTGCGCCGCATTCCCGCGCGCGTTCACGCAGCAGTGGCCTGCGTCGTTTCCTGATCCTCGTCTTGCTGCTGGTGCCCGTGTTGCTGGCCCTGGTGTGGCTGGTATCCGCGCAACTGCAGACGGCCGCGCAAGTGGATGCCCTGCTGGCCGAGAACGCCGATCTGCAGCAGCGTCTCGCCGCAGCCCCCTCGGGCATTCCCGCCGAACAGCTCGCCAATCTTGTCGATCGACAGAGTCTCACGGCCTTGCGCAGTGAGCTGGAGCAGCGCCTGGCGACACTCGCGGTCGAGGCTGACAACGCGGCCACTGCCCGTGATGCCGGCGCGCAGCGGCAGGCGCAGGACTGGCTGTGGACGGAAGCGGAATATCTTTTGCGACTGGCCAATCAAAAACTGGCGCTGCAGGGCGATGGGGATTCCGCGCTGCTGATACTGACCACGGTCGATGAGATGTTGCGCGACTCGGGCGACGTCTCCGTGCTCGGTGTGCGCGACGCTCTTGCCGGCGAGATGCTGGCCCTGCGCAGCATGGACTATGTGGACGTTGAAGGCCTGCATGCGCGACTGAATGCGCTGGTGCCGCTGGTGGAGCGGCTCTCGCTGCGCGAAGCGCTGGTGCAGAACCATGCCGATCGCCTCGCCACACAACAGCAACAGTCGCTTCCTGCCGACGCCGGCTTCGGTGCCCAGGCGCTGGCGCTGCTGCGCAGCATCTTCGTCTGGCAGCGCTGGGATGTGCCGCCCGAAGCACTGTTGCCGCCGCAGCAGGAAGCCTCGCTCAAGCAGAATCTGCAACTGCTGCTGGAGCAGGCGCAACTCGCCCTGCTGATGAGCCAGCCGGAGGTCTATCGCAGTGCGCTTGAACGCGGGCATGACTGGGTGGCACGCCACTTCGCCATCGACACCGGAGCAGGTCGCACACTGCAGCAGGAATTGCAGGCGCTGGCGCAGGAACCTGTGGCGTCGACGCACCCCGACATCTCCGGTTCGCTCGCCCTGCTGCAGCAGGCCAGTGCTCGGCGCGCCAGTGCCGCTGCCAGCGACGGACGCTGAACATGATCCGCCTCTTTCTCTATTCGCTGGTCGCCGTCGTGCTGGGCCTGCTGGTGACTCTGGCGCTGGCGCGTGATCCCGGCTATCTGCTGCTGTCGTGGGGCAATGTCACCTTCGAGACGAGCCTGTTCGCACTCTTCATCGCTCTCATCCTGTTGTTGCTCGCCCTGCGTGTGGCTTACCTGTTGACTGGCTGGCTCAATCCGCTGCGCTGGCTGCGTTCAGGACGCCAGTGGTCCGCGGCCAGAGCGGCGCGCCGTGCCCTCAATGCGCGCCATGATCAACAGGAGGTGCAGGCTGAACTGATCCACCGGCTCACCAGTCTGCGCGACGAGCCAGGCACCACGCCGGCCACGCTGCGCCGCTTCTGGAAACGCCACACCCGCGGGCTGACGCCCGACGATGAACTGGTCAGCGCCTGTGCCTTCGCCTATCTGCACCTGGGGGCGCCGGGCGACGCCATCGGCCTGCTGGAGGCCACGCTGAATGCGCGCTGGAGCGATGTGCTGGTGCGACGTTACAGTCTGTTGAGTCTGAAGCTGGAAGATGCCCGCGCCGTGCAGCAACTGCAGCAGGCCGAGCGCTGGCTGAGCCAGCGTCCGGAAGATGCCGTGCTGCTGCTGGCAACGGCGAGGCTGGCGCTGCGGGCATCACTGTGGGGCAAGGCACGGGATTATCTGGAACGCTGCGTCCGTTTGAGCGGTGACGCCGAGGCTTATGCCGAACTGGCCAGGCTGTTGCAAAGTCTGCGCGAGAAGGAGCGGGACCCGCGCTTGCTGCAGACCGCGACGCGCGCTGTCAGTGCCGCGCTGCCGCCTTTCCCGCAACCACAGTGATCACTTGCCCCGGATGCCGAGCTCGTCCCAGAGGGCATCGACGCGCTTCTTCACGTCATCGCTCATGCTGATCGGGGTGCCCCACTCGCGAGTGGTTTCTGCCGGCCACTTGCTGGTGGCGTCCATGCCCATCTTGGAACCGAGTCCGGAAACAGGCGAAGCGAAGTCGAGATAGTCGATGGGCGTGTTCTCGATGAGCACCGTGTCGCGTGCCGGGTCCATGCGCGTGGTCATGGCCCAGATCACATCGTTCCAGTCCCGCACGTTCACGTCCTCGTCCACGATGATCACGAACTTGGTATACATGAACTGCCGCAGAAAGGACCACGCGCCCATCATGATGCGCTTGGCGTGGCCGGGGTACTGCTTGCGGATGCTGATCACGGCCATCCGGTAGGAACAGCCCTCGGGCGGCAGATAGAAATCCACGATCTCCGGGTACTGTTTCTGAATGAGCGGAATGAAGACTTCGTTCAGCGCCACGCCCAGCATCGCGGGTTCATCCGGCGGACGGCCCGTATAGGTGCTGTGATAGATCGGGTCCTTGCGATGCGTGAGTTTCTTGACCGTGAAGACAGGAAAGCGCTCGACCTCGTTGTAGTAGCCTGTGTGATCGCCGAACGGGCCTTCCGGCGCCATCTCGTCCGGTTCGATCACGCCTTCCAGCACGAATTCCGCACTGGCCGGCACCTGCAGATTGCTGGTGAGGCAGTTGAGCACTTCCGTCTTTTGTCCGCGCAGCAGGCCGGCGAAGGCGTATTCCGAGAGCGTGTCGGGAATGGGGGTCACCGTGGCCAGAATGGTGGCCGGGTCGGCACCAATGGCGATGGCCACGGGGAAGGGTTCCCCCGGATGCTTGAGCTGCCAGTCGCGGAAATCCAGGGCGCCGCCGCGATGCGAGAGCCAGCGCATGATGAGCTTGTTGCGGCCGATCACCTGCATGCGATAGATGCCCAGGTTCTGACGATCCTTCTCCGGACCGCGTGTGATCACCAGTGGCCAGGTGACGAGGGGCCCGACGTCCCCGGGCCAGCAGGTCTGCACCGGCAGCATGCCCAGATCGATGTCGGCCTCGTCGATGATCACGTCGCGACAGGGGGCGGTCTTCTTCAGATCCGGCGCGATGTTCAGCACCTGGCGGTAGGCAGGCAGGTTCTGCCACAGCTCCTTCCAGCCCTTGGGCGGCACGGGTTCCTTCAGGAAGGCGAGAAGGTGCCCGACATCTCGCAAGCCCTGCAGGTCTTTCTGCCCCATGGCCAGCGCCACGCGGCGCGGATGACCGAAGAGATTGCCCAGCAGGGGAATGGAGGAATTGCGCGGGTTCTCGAACAGCAGGGCAGGACCACCGGCGCGCAGCGCGCGGTCACAGATTTCCGTGATTTCCAGATTGGGATCGACTTCCTGGCGGATCCGGACCAGATCGCCCTCCTGTTCCAGAAGGGCAATGAATTCACGAAGATCCTTGCAAGGCATGGCGGGTGTCCGTCTTCAGCAGGAAGTGGGCGCGGGAAGCGATGTTCGCGAGCCAGCTCGCTCCCACAGTTGAGCCAGAGCAAACTCGCTCCCACGTGTACGCAGGAGCGAGAGAGCGGATCACTTGCGCTTCATGGAGTTGAAGAACTCGTCGTTGGTCTTCGTGTCCTTGAGCTTGTCCAGGATGAACTCGGTGGCCTGCACGTCTTCCATGGAGCTGAGGATCTTGCGCAGGATCCACATGCGTTGCAGTTCTTCCTCGGTGGTCAGCAGTTCCTCGCGGCGTGTGCCGGAACGACGCACATTGATGGCCGGATAGATGCGCTTCTCGGCGATCTTGCGGTCCAGGTGCAGTTCCATGTTGCCGGTGCCCTTGAATTCCTCGTAGATCACCTCGTCCATCTTGGAGCCGGTTTCCACCAGCGCTGTGGCGATGATCGTGAGGCTGCCGCCTTCTTCCAGATTGCGTGCGGCCCCGAAGAAACGCTTGGGACGCTCGAGTGCGTGCGCATCCACACCACCCGTCAGCACCTTGCCGGAGGACGGCACGATGGTGTTGTAGGCGCGGGCCAGACGTGTGATGGAGTCGAGCAGAATCACCACGTCCTCTTTGTGTTCGACCAGGCGCTTGGCCTTCTCGATCACCATCTCCGCAACCTGCACATGGCGGGCGGGCGGTTCGTCGAAGGTGCTGGCCACCACTTCGCCGCGCACGGAGCGCTGCATTTCCGTCACTTCTTCTGGACGCTCGTCGATGAGCAGAACGATGAGGCGGCATTCGGGATTGTTCTTGGCGATGGACTGGGCGATGTTCTGCAGGATGAAGGTCTTGCCGGCCTTGGGCGGTGACACGATCAGGCCGCGCTGGCCCTTGCCGATGGGCGCCGTCAGGTCAATCGTGCGGGCGCTCAGATCCTCGGTGCTGCCGTTGCCGATCTGCAGACGCAGACGCTCGGACGGGAACAGCGGGGTGAGGTTTTCGAACAGGATCTTGTTCTTGGAATTCTCGGGTTTGGCGAAATTGACTTCGGAAATCTTCAGCAGCGCGAAGTAGCGCTCGCCTTCCTTCGGCGGTCTGATCTTGCCCTCGATGGTGTCGCCGGTGCGCAGGTTGAAACGTCGAATCTGACTGGGTGACACATAGATGTCGTCCGGGCCTGCCAGGTAGGAGGAGTCGGCCGAACGCAGAAACCCGAAACCATCCTGCAGGATTTCCAGAACGCCATCGCCGGAAATGTCCTCGCCGTTCTTGGCGTGCTTCTTGAGGATGGCGAAGATGATGTCCTGCTTGCGTGTTCTGGAGAGGTTCTCGAGACCCATTTCCTGGGACATGGCGAGCAGGTCCGCGATGGGTTGTTTCTTCAGGTCAGTTAGATTCATGATGATGTTGTTACGCAGGTTGTGGGCTGAGGACAAGCTTAGTCCCGTAGCAGTGCACGACGCTGAAGGTCAGCCTGCATGGGTCTGACATGCTTGTGTTGGTTGTGAACAGAATGGTTTTCTGATGTTAAGTGAGTACTGGGTTTACGGGTTACAGGTCAAAGCGTTGTTTGGAGCGGTGTAGATAAGAGACAAGGTCGTCAGTCGGACGAGACGATGGGCGCAATGTATACCGACTCCAGCGAGGCTGTCCAGAACAATTTTGTCTTTATTTGTGACCATAAAGCAGTGCTCGCGAGGCCCTTGCAGCCTGTGTTTGCAAGGGCTCCGCAGCATGCTGGCGGCGCGGTTCGAACCCGATTGGCAGAGGCCGCAGGGCAGGCTTCAGATGACGCTGTCGATGAAGGCGGCGAGCTGTGAACGCGACAGGGCACCCACTTTGGTGCCGGCCACCTGGCCGTTCTTGAAGATGATCAGCGTGGGGATGCCGCGTACGCCATACTTCGGCGCTGTCGCCATATTTGAATCAATATTCAGCTTGGCGACAGTCAGTCGGCCTGCATATTCATCGGCGATGTCTTCCAGTACGGGAGCGATCATCTTGCAGGGTCCGCACCATTCCGCCCAGAAGTCCACCATCACAGGCCCGCTGGCCTGCAATACATCCTGCTCGAAACTGGCGTCGGTCACTTGAACGATATGGTCGCTCATAAAATCATTCCTTCATTGGTGGGAGAGATGTGAAGCTCGTTCCAGGCGCGCCGATCTTCACGCAGGTGCCTATCATAAGGCCTGAAGTGCCGGATTCAAGTCGCAAATTCGCGGCAGGCACAGTGGCTGTCACGGCTTGAGCAGGGCAGCCACCTTCTTCGCGAAGTAAGTCAGGATGGCATCCGCCCCGGCGCGGCGGATGCAGATCAGTGATTCCAGGGCCACGGCCGACTCGTCCAGCCAGCCGTTGCGGGCCGCGGCCATGTGCATGGCGTACTCGCCACTGACCTGATAAACGAAGGTGGGGGCGCCAAATTCATCCTTCACGCGGCGCACGATGTCGAGATACGGCATGCCGGGCTTGACCATCACCATGTCGGCACCTTCGGCCAGGTCCAGCGCCACTTCATGCAGGGCTTCATCGCTGTTGGCTACATCCATCTGATAGGTGTGCTTGTTGCCCTTGCCCAGCGACGCGCTCGAACCCACGGCGTCGCGAAACGGGCCGTAATAGCTCGAGGCATATTTCGCGGAATAGGCGAGGATGCGTGTGTGGATATGGCCTGCTTCTTCCAGTGCGCTGCGGATCGCGCCGATGCGGCCGTCCATCATGTCCGACGGAGCCACGATGTCGGCACCGGCCTCGGCATGGGACAGCGCCTGTCGGATCAGGGCGTCGACGGTCACATCATTGAGCACATAGCCGTCGGCATCGATGATGCCGTCCTGCCCGTGGGTCGTGTACGGGTCGAGCGCCACGTCCGTGATGATGCCCAGGTCGGGAAAGGCCTGCTTGAGTGCACGCACAGCGCGTTGCACCAGGCCATCCGGGTTCCAGGCTTCGCGCCCGTCCAGCGTCTTGCTGGCGACATCCGGCGAGGGAAACAAGGCGATCGCCGGGATGCCCAGGGCGACGACCTCGGCCACTTCCTTCAGCAGCTCGTCCAGACTGAAGCGATGGATGTCGGGCATCGACGCAATGCTCTGGCGCTGGCCGCTGCCTTCGACGATGAACATCGGGAAGATCAGATTGTCCGTCGTCAGCTGCGTCTCGCGCATCAGGCGGCGGCTGAACTCATCGCGGCGCATGCGGCGCATGCGCGTGGCTGGAAACTGGCGGGACATCGGCGCAGAGGGCTTTGTGGTATCGTTCGGCACGTTGCGTTTCTCGGTCTGGGTCAGGAAGCTGGCCTTATAACACAAACCGCTGCAGGCAGAAATAAACCCGCGCCCCTGTAACAGCCGGGGTGCCCCTGGGTCTGGTGCGCCTCAAGCCCTCTGCGAGATTTTCATGAAATCACTCAAACTGCTGGTCGTCCTGGTGATTGTGTCCCTGGTGGCCGCCTTCTTCGTGCTCGATCTTGGCCGCTACATGACGCTGGACTTCGTGCAGTCGCAACTGCAGGGCCTGCAGGATTATGGGCGCGAGAATTTCTTCACCCTCGCGGTGGGCTACTTCCTTGTCTACGTGGCAGCCACGGCGCTGTCCATTCCCGGCTCGGTGGTCATCACCCTGGTGGGCGGTGCCATCTTCGGCCTGTGGTGGGGCACGCTGCTGGTGTCCTTCGCCAGCACCATCGGCGCGACGCTGGCCTTTCTCAGTGCCCGCCTGCTGCTGCGCGACTGGGTGCAGGCGCGCTTCGGCAATTCACTCAAGGCGATCAATGCCGGCATGGAAAAGGACGGCAATTTCTATCTCTTCAGCCTGCGCATCGTGCCGATCTTTCCTTTCTTCCTCGTGAACCTGGTGATGGGCCTCACGCCCATTCGGGTCATTCCCTACTTCTTCATCAGTCAGCTGGGCATGCTGATGGCCACGATCATCTATGTGAATGCCGGCGCTGAACTGGCGCAGATCGAGTCAGTGTCCGGGCTGATCAGCCCTTCCATGCTGCTGTCACTCGCCGCGCTGGGCATCCTGCCCTGGCTGGCCCGCGGCCTGCTCGGCCTGCTGCGGCCGGCACGCACGCCGGTGAAGTTCAAGCGACCGTCGCGCTTCGATGCCAACGTGGTGGTGATCGGCGCCGGTTCTGCCGGTCTGGTGTCCTCCATCATCGCGGCGGGCGCGAAGGCGAAGGTGGTGCTGATCGAGCGGCACCGCATGGGCGGCGACTGTCTGAACACGGGCTGTGTGCCCAGCAAGGCGCTGATCCGCAGCGCGCGCATTGCCGACTATCTCAAGCGGGCCGGGGAATTCGGAATCGACGGGGCGACGGGGCAGGTGAACTTCGCCCGCATCATGGAGCGGGTGCAGGCAGTGATCACCCGCATCGAGCCGCATGACTCCGTCGAGCGCTTCACCTCCCTGGGCGTGGAATGCGTTGCCGGCGAGGCCGTCATCACCTCGCCCTGGAGCGTGCAGGTGGGCGAGCGCACCATCACCACCCGCGCGATCGTGGTGGCCACGGGCGCGCGTCCCTTCGTGCCGCCGATTCCCGGGCTGGATCAGATTGCGTATCTCACCTCCGACTCTCTGTGGGAGCTGCGCGAGTTGCCGCGCCGGCTGCTGGTGCTCGGTGGCGGTGCCATCGGCTGCGAGCTGGCGCAGAGCTTCGCACGCCTGGGCTCGCAAGTGACCCTGGTGGACCAGGCGCCGCGCATCATGCCGAGGGAGGACGAGGATGTCTCGGCCGTGGTGCTGGAGCGCTTTCAGGCAGCGGGCATCACCGTGCACACCGGTTGCCGTGCCACTGCCTTCAGCGCCACTGCCGAGGGAGGGGTGCTGCACGCGCAGGCGGCGACAGGTGCCCTGGAGATCGGCTTCGACAAGGTGCTGGTGGCCATCGGCCGCAAGGCGAACGTGGAAGGCTTCGGCCTGGAAGCCCTGGAGATGCCGCTCACCGAACGCGGCCTGATCCAGGTCAACGCGCAATTGCAGACGGTCTACCCCAGCATCTATGCCTGTGGCGACGTGGCCGGCCCGTACCAGTTCACCCACATGGCCTCGTTCCAGGCCTGGTATGCCACGCTCAATGCGCTGGCGGGCGGGCTGAAGAAGTTCAACGTGAATTACCGCGTGGTGCCCTGGGCCACCTTCACCGACCCGGAAGTGGCGCGCGTCGGTCTGAATGAGCAGGAGGCGAGGGAGCAGGGCATCGCCTTCGAGGTGACGCGGTACGAGATCGACGACCTCGACCGTGCCATCGCCGACGGCGAGGCGCATGGCTTCGTGAAGGTGCTGACGGTGGCGGGCTCCGACCGCATTCTGGGGGCGACCATCGTGGGCTACCACGCGGCGGAGCTGATCACGGAATTCGTGCTGGCCATGACCCATGGTCTGGGCCTGAAGAAGATCGGCGCCACCACGCACATTTACCCGACGCTGGCGGAATCCAATCGCTTTGCCGCCAATGCCTGGCGCAACGCGCGGATTCCGACGCATCTGCTGCCGTGGGCCGAGCGCTACTTCCGCTGGCGCCGGGGCTGAGGGAGCCGGTTCAGGCCTTGCGCAGGGCCTGGAACAGGCACAGGGCGAACAGGCCGATGAAGCCGCCGAGCGACAGCTCCGCAATCGAGAAGATGCCCAGGAAGCGCCAGGTCACTTCCGCGCAGTTGCCGTCGCCCTTGAGCAGGAAGGACAGCATGTCCATCAGTGGGAAGTTCTCCATGATGTAGCTCAGGCCCGGGCCGCAGGCCGGCACCTGATCTTCAGGCAGATGCTGCAGCCAGATCTGACGCACGGCGAAGTAGCCGCCGCCAATGCACATGCTGGCGGCCGCGAAGGCATAGTTGCGGCGCCCGGTTTCGCCGGTCTTGTGCAGGGCCGAGGCCAGGCAGATCAGTCCCACCAGAATCACGAACACGCGCTGGGTGATGCACAGGCCGCAGGGTTGCAGCAGCATCACGTGCTCCATGTAGAGCGCCACGCCGATGATGGATGTGCAGGCGATGAAGATCAGGAAATTGAGATTGCGGGAGCCGGGAATTGCGTCCAACAGGGATGTAGCCATCGTTTCACTCATTGCCTGCGAGAGGCTTTCTGGGTTGTCGGGACTCGGCGCGAGTCGCCGGGTGCATTGTAATCAAAACCTTTCGCGGGCGTCCTCTACCGGGGCTGCTCACGAAATCGTCGCTCCGGACGATATATGGCATACTGCCCGCGGCTGCCGGAAGTGCCAGCCGTCTCTGAACGCTCACACGCAAAGGGTCACTGCCATGCCAAGTCTGAACGCCAACTCCGTGCGATTCTCCGCCCGTCTGCTGCTTCCCGCCATCGTCCTGCTTTGCCTGGCCACGAACGCCTGGTCTTCTTCGGCACCGGCACCCGGCTCCAACAGCCAGTTCCCCTATGTCGAACTGAGCCCCAGCTTCGTCACCAACTACGATGGCGGCGGCAGACTGCGCTACCTCAAGGTGGATGTCTCGGTGCGCACCGCGCGCCCGGGCGATGAAGTGCTGCGTCGCCACATGCCCTATGTGCGCAGCCGCCTGGTGGAACTGTTCTCCGGCCAGCTCGAGGAAAACCTGACCTCGACAGAGGGCAAGGAGAAGCTGCGTCAGGATGCCCTGGCACTGATCCGCGAGGCCATCGACCTGGTGCAAGGCAATGGCTCCGAGAACATCCTGGACCTGTTCTTCACCTCGTACGTGATTCAGCAGTAAGGTTCCACTGCTGCACGAATTCCTCGAAGCTCACCGTATCCTCGGCCTCGATCTCACTCTGTCTCTCCAGGGACAGGCGCGAGGCCAGCCGCATTTCAGCCAGCCGCTCAGCGCTCAGCCCGCCCTGCTGGAAGTGCGCCAGGGTGGCGGCGGATTGCGCCATGGTGTAGGCACAGAACGGTTTGCCGGCCGCCCGCATTTCCCGCAGCACCCTTGCCGAGGGCGTCAGCTCCGGATCAGTCAGTTTCGCCTGCTGGGCAGCGACGGCTGCCTGGTGATCCTGTGTCTGCTGCACGCCATCGAGCAGCGCCGCCGCGTGACTGACCTCCTGCAGCAATTCATTCGCCCAGTCCGCAAAGCCCAGCTCGTGCCCTTCGCGGCTCAGTGTCAGCCCGGGCTCGCGGCCGCGATTGACCACGCGTGACAGATTCTCCTCGCTCTCCTGATGGCTGGCGCGGGTGCAGACCGGACTGTCCGCCAGCAGACAGTGCAGCAGGAACGCGTCCAGGAAGCGGATCTGCTGTGCGTCAATACCCAGCGGCAGGAAAGGGTTCAGGTCCAGCACCCGGACCTCGATGTACTGGATGCCGTGTTCGCGCAGCAGGGTCAGCGGGCGTTCGCCCGAGCCGCCGACGCGCTTGGGGCGGATGGTGCCGTAGAACTCGTTCTCCAGCTGCAGCAGGTTGGTGTTGATCTGCTGCAGGTGGCCCTCTCGTCGTGCGCCCATGGCCACGTAGGGCGGGTAGGGCGTGGTCAGTGCCTTCTGCAGGCTGTCCAGATAGGACTCCAGTTCGTTGTAGCACACGAACAGCGAGCGCTGAGCTTCGCTCTTGTAGCCCAGGTTGCCCATGCGCAGGGCGGTGGCATGGGGCTTGTACCAGGTGCTGTCGTCGAAGGCTTCGAGGTCGTGGGGGCGGCCGCGGGTGAAACAGCGCGATACCGCTGGCGAGGCACCGAACAGATAAGGCAGCAGCCAGCTGAAGCGGTGGAAGTTGCGGATCAGGTGCAGGTACTGCCGGGTCTGGAACTGCTCCAGGGGTTCGTTGCAGCCTTGCAGCGACTGATAGTCCACCCAGAAGGCTTCGGGCATCGAGAAGTTGTAGTGAATGCCGGCGATGGTCTGCATCACCCGACCGTAGCGCAGCCCCAGCCCTTCCCGGTACAGCGTCTTCAGGCGGCCGATGTTGGAGCTGCCGTAGCGCGCGAGGGGAATCTGGTCATCGCTCTCGATCAGACAGGGCATGCTGGACACCCACAGGCGCTCGCCGGCGGGCAGGTGCATGCAGGTGTAGGCGTGCAGATCGTGCAGCTGTTGCAGGCAGTCCTCGATGGAATGGCTGGCGGAGGTGATCAGTTCGATCAGGGCTTCGGAATAGTCCGTGGTGATGTTGGCGTGCGTGAGCGCCGAACCGAGCGCTGCGGGATGGTCCGTCTGGGCCAGTCGTCCCTGCGGGGTGACGCGCAGGCTTTCCTTCTCGATGCCGCGCAGGATCTGCGCCCACTGCGGTTTGAACTGCGTCAGGCCGAAATGACGCAGTGCGCTGGATTGGCTGTCTGTCATGCTGCGCCCTCTGCGCCCTGGCTCTGCGGGCCGGCCGCCAGAATCGACGCGGGCACGTGGAACTTGGTGATGTTGTGTTGGAACTGTGCGGCAAGCTCGGCCGCCCGCGCGTCATACGCGGCAGCATCGGCCCATGCCCGTCGTGGATCGAGCACGGCGGCGTCCACCCCCGGCACAGACCGGGGAATGCGCAGATTCATGCCTGCCAGCCATTCGGTGTCGCTGTGCTGCAGCGCGCCGCTCTGGATCGCGGCGATGACTGCTCTGGTCTCCGGAATGCTGAAGCGCCTGCCCGTGCCATGCGGCCCGCCGGTCCAGCCGGTATTGACCAGATACACCTGACTGTTCGCGCCTTCGATTCGTTTCATCAGCAGTTCGGCATATTCGGTGGCATGGCGCGGAAAGAAGGGCGCTCCGAAGCAGGTGGAGAAGGTGGCCTTGATGCCGGCGCCGGCGCCGACTTCGGTGGAACCCACCAGGGCGGTGTAGCCACTCAGGAAGTGATAGGCCGCGGCTTCCCGGGACAGGATGGCCACCGGCGGCAGCACCCCGTGCAGGTCACAGGTCAGGAAGATGACGGACTCGGGCTGGCCGGCCCGGTTGTCGGGCACCCGCGCGGCGATGTGGGACAACGGATAACAGGCGCGCGTGTTCTGAGTGAGACTGGCATCGTGGTAATCGGCCTGCCGGCTGTGAGCGTCGATGATGACGTTCTCCAGCACCGCGCCGAAGCGGATGGCATCCCAGATCACGGGCTCGTTCTTGCGGCTGAGGTCAATGCACTTGGCATAGCAGCCGCCTTCCAGATTGAACACGGCGTCTTCGCCCCAGCCATGCTCGTCATCGCCGATAAGCAGGCGTTCCGGATCAGCCGACAGGGTGGTCTTGCCGGTGCCCGACAGGCCGAAGAACAGGCAGACATCGCCCCGCTTGCCGACGTTCGCGGCACAGTGCATGGGCAGCACATCCTGCTCGGGCAACAGGAAATTCTGCACGGCGAACATCGACTTCTTGAGCTCTCCTGCATAGCGCAGGCCGGCCAGCAGCACGCGGCGCCGGGCGAAATCGATGATCAGGGCACTTTCGGAACGGGTGCCATCGCGGGCCGGGTCGCAGACGAAGCCCGGGGCGCTGAGCACTTGCCAGACCGGTTTGTGCAGGGGGTTGTATTCCTCGGGGCGGATGAACAGGGTGCTGGCGAACAGGCTGTGCCAGGCCACGTTGGTGAAGACCTGCACGCTCTGATAGTGCTGAGGATGCGCGCCAACGTGCAGGTCCGAGATGAACACGTCCTTGTCGGCCAGCCACTGACTCACGCGTTCCCACAGGGCGTTGGCCTGTGCCGCGTCGAAGGGCTGGTTCACCTCGCCCCAGTCGATCTGGGCCTGGGTGGCCGCTTCGTGCACGATGAAGCGGTCCTTCGGACTGCGGCCGGTGCGCACACCGGTTTCCACCACCAGAGCGCCCGTGTCGGCCAGGCGCCCTTCGTTGCGCTGCAGGGCCAGCTCGATCAAGTGACTGTTGCTGAGATTCTGATAGAGACGGCGCCCATTCCCGGAACGGATATCCGTGCTGCTGTTCGGCATTCGCTGGGTCTCCTGACTCGTCAAGTTCTTGTTCCTGGGCGCGGCCGCCGGATTATGCCAAAGATTCGCGACGCCCGTTAAGGCGGCACTGTCACGGCTATTCAGAGCGCTGCTTGAGCGCCTGGCGGGCGCGTCTGTCCTTCTTGTCCGGCCTGGCCATGGGTTGCAGCAGAAGAGCATGCAGACGCCGCTGCTCGCCCTGGGTTTCGCGCCGGGCGATGCTCTCGGCGGTTTCCTGATACAGCAGAGCGGCCTCGGGTGCCCCGCGCCGCTGCTCGGACAGCCCCGTCACAAGCAGCGTGCGCTCGTCCCAGCCCTGGCGCACCGTCAGTGTCATGCCGATGCTCATCTCGCGACCGGGCTTGAGCCGCTGCCCTTCGGCCTGCACCTTGCCGCTCTCGACGGCCTGCTTCGCCAGGGCCCGGGTCTTGAACAGGCGTGCAGCCCACAGCCACTTGTCGAGGCGCACGCCGCTGTCGTCGCTGTCGTCTTTCGTGCTCATCGCGACTGCAACCCCGGCAGGATGTCGGTGAAATGGTGGATCTGGCGGAACTCCGGCGATGGCAGCAGGGGCGGGCGCTGACTGTCTGGCTGGTGCACCCCCAGCAGATGGGCGATGCCTTCCGCGCGGGCCTGGCGCAAGACTGCCAGATTGTCATCGATCAGCAGTGTGCGCTCCGGTTCGTAGGGATGTTCCTCGCGCAGCACTTGCCAGAAGCCGGGGTTCTCCTTCGCCAGCTGCAGGTCGTGGGAGCTGATCGTGCGGTGGAAATGGCGGTCGATGCCCGTCGTCTGCATCTTCAGCGCCAGACTCTGCGGATGCGCATTGGTGACCAGCAGCACCTCGCGGCCGCTGTCGCGCAGCTGCTGCAGGAATTCCACGGCGTGCGGCCGCAGGGCGATCTTGTGGCGGATGTCCTCTTTCAGACGCGGGATGTCCAGCGCCAGGCTGTTCGACCAGAAATCCAGACAGTACCAGTCCAGGGTGCCCTTGACGTTCTCGTAGCGCGCCCGCAGCAGTCGCGAGGCCTCGTCGGCCGCCAGACCGTGCAGCTCGCCATAGCGGGCCGGGACGAATTCCTCCCAGAAGTAGTTGTCGAAATGCAGGTCGAGCACGGTGCCGTCCATGTCCAGCAGCACCGTGTCGATATCCTTCCAGTCCAGCATGCGTGTTTGCGTCTCGTGTCAGTAGGCGTCAAGGCCCTCGGTGAACTCGATGTAGACACCGGTCGGGTCGGTGATGAAGGCGATCTTCAGCTCCAGCGCTTCCACCTCGCGGTAGGCGACATCGAAGGCGATGCCTTTCGCCTCCAGCAGCTTGCAGAACGCTTCCAGGTTCTCGACCTCGAAACCGATGTGGTCGATGGAGCGGCCGCGGGTCGGCAGGCGCTCTTCCTGCGAATTGTTGAAGCTCAGGTTCATGCCCGGCACATTGGTCGTGGTGGCGATGGAACCGCGGGAACGCACCTCGATATCCAGCAGCTGCGTGTACCACTGCAGCAGCTCTTCATGGCCCGGGGTGAAGAAGTGGATGTGATAGGGCACGACTTCAAGGGGCAGGGCCTGATCTTCCTGCAATTCCACATAGACATCGTCCGGCATCATCACATAGGCATTGGGCTGGCCTTCGGCGCCGATGAACTCGCGGCCCACCCACAGCCCGTCGGCACGCCATTTCTCCAGGAACTTCGCCAGGTTGCGCACCTTGAAGCCGAAGTGGTCCATCACCGTGCCCTGGGAGCCGCCCGTCGGCTCGCGGTTGGCGAGCAGTATGGCCATGTTGGGCATGCGGATGGCGGTGAGGGTGCCTTTCTGCACCACAGTGCCGCCGAAATGTTTCACCCACAGCTCCTTGTGGCGCTCCATGTCGGTGACATTCAGGTGCACATGGCCGTAGGTGAGACCGGCTTCATTGGGGACGGCGAGCTGGGCGGAGGCCTGGCCGGCGGCGAACGCCAGCAGCAGGAAGAGAGCGAGTGAGCGCATGGTGATTTTCCTTCTTGTTATGGGCGCCGGGGAGGCGCGCAGGCATGCTAGCATCGCGGCGCTGGATTAGTCGAACGTCCGCGGAATCCGCCGCCGACAGGGCAGGAGCAGGCGCCATGCAGGACCTCAATGCGCTGGCACAGAGCGTGGCCGGAATCGCTCTGCGGGCCGGTGAAGCGATACTCGCGGTGTATGCCGATCCGCAGTGCACCGGGCTGCAACTCAAGGCCGACCACTCCCCCGTCACCCTCGCCGATCTGCGTGCCCATGCCCTGATCCTGCAGGCCCTGCAGGCGCTGACCCCCGAGCTGCCCGTGCTGTCGGAAGAAGGCGCGCTGCCGCCGTTCGCCGAGCGCAGGCAGTGGCAGGAATACTGGCTGGTCGATCCGCTCGATGGCACCCGGGAGTTCGTCAGTCGCAACGGCGAATTCACGGTGAACATCGCCCTGATCCGTCAGGGGGCTCCCGTGCTGGGTGTCGTGCACGCGCCGGTGTCGGGGCTCTGCTGGATGGGCATTCCCGGCAGCGGTGCCTGGAAGTCTGCCGATGGCAGGCAGTGGCAGGGCATCCACACCGCTCCCCTGAATCCGGCCCTGTTGCGGGTGCTGGGCAGTCGGCGGCATGGCGCAGAGGCCGTGCAGCGTTTGCTGGCACGTTTGCAGCCGCACTTCGCGCAGATCAGTCTGCAGTCTGCGGGCAGTTCGTTGAAGTTCTGCCTGCTGGCGGAGGGTCTGGCCGATTTCTATCCGCGCCTGACCCCGACCAGTGAATGGGACACGGCCGCCGCCCAGGCGGTGCTGGAAGCGGCGGGCGGGGCGGTGTGGCAGGAGGATCTGCAGCCGCTGCGCTGCAATCGCGGCGAGAGCGTGATCAACCCGTCCTTTCTGGCGGTGGGTGATGCGAGCGCCGATTGGCGCCGGCTGCTGGTCTGAGAGGGTCTATTCGGGCACGTGGATCGGCAGTTCGGCGGCAAACAGCATGCTGCGGTCGCGGTCCCGCGCGGCCCATTGCAGCAGTGTCTGCTCACTCGCCTCGACCTTGCGCGCCAGCACGCCGGTGCCGTTCACCAGCACCTGCACTGGCTGTTCGAAATCCACTTCCTCCGGGCTCAGCAGCAGCGTGAAGTCGCTGACGCCGAAGGCTGTCACCGTGAAAGTGTTGCCCGTGCGCTCCACCACCACCCGTCCCGGTTGGCCCCGCTCGCGCAGGGCGTCCACACGCAGCCAGTGATTGCGGTTGTAACGGTCGGTGCGATCGGTGGCCCACTGCAGGCGTTCGGGCAACGGGTCCCGCACGTGTTCTGCCTTGAAGCGCTCGATGGCCGGGCGCTCTTCCGGCAGCCAGCGGGTGTTGTGACCGCCCTGCGGGATGATGCGGAAGATGTGCTCGACGTTGGCACGCGCCATCAGGTCGATGTAGGGCTGGATGCGGGCGGCAGGGTAGAGCGGATCGTTCTCGCCATTGACGATGTACAGCGGCTTGCCTGCCAGATTGTCGAAGGACAGTGGGTAACTCACCCGCCCGGCCGGATTGCGCAACACGGCCAGATTGCCGATGTAAGGCAGGAAGGCCGCCCATTCGGTGGGCTGCAGGAAGGCGAAGAAGTAGGAGCCGGTGCCCCCGTCGGACACGCCGGAGAGCGTCACTCGATTGTCGTCGACATGGTAGGTCTGCTTCAGGGAGTGCAGGATGGCGGGGATGTTGTCGGCCTGATTGTCGAACCACCAGAAGGCCTCATCCCAGGCGGCGGGCACCACCACGATGCGATCCGGCTCGCGCAGTTGGTCATAGCCATTGCGCCAGAAGCTCTCGCCGGCCTCGGGCTTCGGCCGGCTGATGCCGCCATGCAGATTGAACTCGACGGGCCAGGCGCGGCGCGGATCGTAGTCCTCTGGTACCAGCAACACGTAAGGGAACTCGGTGCCTTCGGTATCGGTGCGGCTGCGGTGCAGCTCACCGGTGGGCACATCCCGCGACCACTGCGGGCCGGCCTTCAGCCAGGCATGCAGGGTGAGGGCGTCGGGGGCGGCGTCCTGCAGTTGCTGCGCACTCGCGGCAGCGTCCTGCCCAGAGGCGGTCCAGAAGCGGGTGACGAGCGCCTGGGCAGCCTCGTCGACGGCGATCGCTGACTGGCACTGGGTCAGCAGCAGGGTGGCGCACAGGCCGAAGAAGCGTCTTGTTGTTTTCATGGCCGGCATCATAAACCAGCGCCGGAAGGCCACCAAACTTTCCTTTTCAGAGCATTGGGACTAGCATTCAGCCCCAATCCGGCGCCGCTGTGACAGGTGCCTGAAATCACACATGACAACACGCAACGACTGCCTCTGGCAGTCCCGATGAAGGGTAGGAAAATCATGTCCTTGAAACGCATCCACGGAATTTGCCTGGCCCTGTGTCTGCTTGGCAGCAGCGCCCTGGCGCAGAACTTTGGGGTCGACGAATTGCGCCAGCGCGCCGAGGCGGGTGACGCCGAGGCCCAGAACAATCTGGCGGTGATGTATCACACCGGCCAGGGCGTGCCCGTCGACATCAATGAAGCCGTGCGCTGGTACAACGCCGCCGCCGAGCAGGGTCGCGCCAATGCCCAGCTCAATCTGGGCGTGCTCTACAACTTCGGCATGGGCGTGCCGCAGGATCACGCAGAAGCCGCTTACTGGTTCCGCCTGGCGGCGGATCAGGGCGAGCTGATGGCGCAGATCAGTCTGGCGGCTCTCTACATCACCGGTCAGGGCGTGCCCATCGACTACATCGAGGCTGCCAAGTACTACACCATGGCCGCCGAGCAGGGCGATCCCGGTGCCCAGATGACCATGGCGGAAATGTATCTGAGCGGGCAGGGCGTGGCGCAGGATTACGCCGAGTCCGCACGCTTCTACCGCATGGCTGCCGATCGCGGCGAAGTGGCCGCCCAGTTCAGTCTGGCGATCATGCACCGCGATGGCATGGGCGTGGAGCAGGACATGGAAGCGGCTGCCAACCTGTACCGCATGGCCGCCGAGCAGGGTCACATCGCCGCCATGTTCAGCATCGCATCGCTGCATGAAACCGGGCAGGGAGTGCCGCTCGATCTGTCCGAGGCCTATCGCTGGTACAAGGCTGCTGCCAGCCAGGGACACCCGGGCTCACAGAACAATCTGGCGCTGATGTACGAATCCGGCAATGGCGTGGCGCAGAGCCTGCCTCATGCCTTCATGTGGATGGACCTGGCGTCCAAGCTGGCCGATGGCCCCGAGCAGGAGAATTACGAGCTCAACCGCGATCAGATCGAAGTGCGTCTGAGCCCCGAGGATCTGGTGAGAGCGAAAGGCATGTCCGACCGTTGCCTGGAAACCCGCTACGCCGAATGTGACTGAGCTCTGCCATTCCCCGCTGTGCCGCGCTCAGTCGCAGTCGGCATAGCGGGTCTCGATGCAGCGATCCGCCAGGGCACGGGCCTCGGCGATCTGTTCCGGGCTGAGGCGCTCGCCGATGGCGTCGCGATTGCGCTCCGAACGCCCCTTGCGCGCAATCGGTGAATTGCGCGCTGACAGCTCCGACCACATATACCCTTTCAAGTCGCTCTGCGTCACCCCATAGCCGGCGGCATACATCTCGCCGATGTTGTACTGCGCTTCAGGATGCCCCTGTTTGGCAGCTGCCAGAAACAGCCTTCCTGCAATCGTGTAGTCCCTCTGCACGCCACTGCCCGCGATGTAGAGATCGCCCAGCTCGAACTGGGCCGACATGTGCCCGCGCTCGGCCGCCAGCTGATACCACTTCGCCGCTTCGGCGAAATCCTGCGTCACGCCGGTGGCATTGGCATACATGGCGCCCAGATTGAACTGGCCGGTGGGGTAGCCCCCTTCCGCCGACATGCGCAGCCATTTGAGCGATTCGGCGTAGTCCTGTTCCACGCCGTAGCCATACTTGTACAGCACGCCCAGATTGTTCTGCGCAGCGGTGTGCCCCAGTTCCCCGGCGGCGCGGTACCACTTGGCGGCTTCCGCGTAGTCCTGCTCGACACCCTGGCCGTTGTCATACATGAAGCCCAGGTTGTACTGCGCCCGCATGTGGTTCTGCGACGCGGCCAGGCGGAACCAGTTGAGGGCTTCCGCGAAGTCCTGTTCCACGCCGAAGCCATTGGCGAACATGTTGCCGTAGTTGTACTGGGCGTCGGCATAGCCCTGCCGCGTGGCCGCCAGGAACCAGCGCAAGGCTTCCTGGAAATTCTGCTCGACGCCTTCGCCCACGGCATACACATAGCCGAGTTCGGTCTGCGCCTGGGCGTCGCCGGCTTCGGCACGCGCCACGAGGCCCGCATCCTGGGCATGGCCCGTCGAGTACGGGAGCAATGCCGTCAAGAGAGTGGTAAGTATTTGTCTGGAATAGATTTTCACTATTTCACGCGATCCGCGCACGATGGTTTTGGATTAAGCTCACAGTTCAATTTTCATCCATGTGCTTTCATTGAAGCATGTGCTTTCATGAAAACAACGAAAAAATGTTCACCCTGCAGGAAGCCGCCGATGTCCGAACTGGACGATCATGAACTCAGCGAACAGGAAATGCAGGCGCTCCAGGAGCTGTTTGACAGCGACGACTCCGACCGCTGGTTCCTGCTCAAGTTCCAGGCAGTGCTGCTGGTGGCAGCCTACTACGTCGTGGCGCTTGGAGCCTACCCCGAGCTGATCGTGGGCTGGCTGAACCTGGATGCAGGACCGGAAGCAATCGACTGGGAGTTCATCTTCCGCTTGCGCGGCCTATTCATCGGCATCGCCATGCTGGTGGCTATCCAGTCCTACCGGCATGACCTGCAGATGCGGCTGATCTTCGGTGGCGCCGCCGCGGTGGCGCTGATGAACTTCGTGATGGATGTGCCGGTGTTCTACGTGGACAAGCTGAGCGAGCCGAGCCTGCTGCTGGTTTTCATTCTGCTGGGGCGCATCAGTGTGGTCGCGCTGTTGTTCGCACTCTATGCCAGTCTCGATCGCATTCCCCCCGGACCACGCCGGGTGCTGGCCAATCCCTTCACGAAGCCCTGAGCCCCAAATGAAAAAGCCCCGCTTTCGCGAGGCTTCCGAATGATGGTGCCCAGGGGCGGAATCGAACCACCGACACGAGGATTTTCAATCCTCTGCTCTACCGACTGAGCTACCTGGGCGTCAAGAAAACTGCGGGCTTGCGGGCAAGTGCCTGCCGCCGGTTTTGACAAGGCGCGTATTAAACCTGCGAAGCCCGGGCCGAGTCAAGCGCGAGATTTCAGGCCTGCGGAGGCACATAGCCGGCCGCTGTGTCGTGGCTTTCGTTGTTCAGGAACTTCTGCATTTCGTCCTGCAGATAGCGGCGATGATCCGGATTCATCATGCTCAGCTGCTTCTCGTTGATCAGCATGGTCTGCTGCTTCAGCCACTCCTGCCAGGCCTGGCGCGACACCTGCTCGAAGATCTCCAGGCCCTTGCTGCCCGGATAGGGCGGCGCGTCGAGGCCGGGCAATTCCTGCTGATACTTGCGACAGAACACGATTCGGGACATGGCGGTTTCCTTGCGATGAATGGGTCGTTGAGGTGTCGACTGACATCAGCCGGCATGCTCGGCAGCGATGCGCTGCAGCAGCTCCAGCACCGGCGCCGCCAGGCCGACCGTGGCGGCGGGTCGGGCTGCGTCCGGTCCCGCAGCGTACCAGAGCCAGCGTCCAGCCTCCATGACGCCCCCCAGCTCGCTTGGGGCCTGCACCAGCAGCGGCGTGATGTGCAGCTGGAAATGGCTGAAGGTGTGCTTGAGCACGGGCCAGGTCTGCTGCGGCAGGTCCTGCCCGGGCCACTGCCTGGCCAGAAACTGCTGCGCCGCGGCGACGTCGGTGAACTCCGGAAAGCTCCACAGCCCACCCCAGATGCCGCTCTGCGGGCGTTGCTCCAGCAGCACCTGCCCCTGGGGCGTGCAGCACATCAGCATGCAGATGGCGCGCTTCGGCACGGCACGCGTCGGCTTGCGCGAGGGTAGCGCCGCGACTGTGTCGGTTGCCAGCGCCTGGCAGCCCTCGGCCAGTGGGCACTGCTCACAGGCGGGCCTGCTGCGGGTGCAGACGGTGGCACCCAGATCCATCATCGCCTGGGTGTAGGCAGCAAAGCCCTCTGATGGTGTGGCCTCTTCCGCCAGCACCCACAGGCGCTTCTGCACGGCAGGCAGATCCGGCCAGCCTTCGATGCCGTGGAAGCGGCACAGCACCCGTTTCACGTTGCCGTCGAGGATGGGGGCCCGCACGCCGCAGCCCAGCGCGAGAATGGCGCCGGCCGTGGAGCGGCCGATGCCCGGCAGCTCGCACAGGGCGTCAACCGTGCGGGGGAATTCCCCCTGCCACTGCGCGCTGAGGATCTGCGCGCTGCGGTGCAGATTGCGGCCGCGCGCGTAATAGCCCAGGCCCGTCCAGAGGTGCAGCACCTCGTCCAGTGGGGCGGCCGCCAGGGCGTGCACATCGGGAAAGCGCGCCATGAAGCGCTGGAAATAGGGGATGACGGTGCTGACCTGGGTCTGCTGCAGCATGATCTCCGACACCCACACGCGATAAGGCGTCGGATTCTGCTGCCAGGGCAGGGTGTGGCGGCCGTGGGCGGCAAACCAGTGCAGCACGGTGTCGGTGAAGGCGGGACTGGGCATGAGAGAGCCGACTCAGCGCAGCACGCGGTCGAGCAGGCTGCGTGCGGCATCCTGCAGGTCGGCTGGCACCTGATCCGTGACGGCATCCTGTACCCGGCGCTGCACCTGATGGCGCGAAATCTCCACGAACAGTTCCCGCACCCGGCCGAAGTCCGGCCCGCAGTACTGGCTGTACTGGGCGTCGAAGCGGGCGCTGCACTGCACGGGCCAGCCGACATTCTGGTACAGCGGTGCCACTGGAATGGTCTGCACCGCTGGCTCGCCATAGACGGTGATCAGCGTGGCATAGTCGAAGCGCTCCTGCGCCAGGTCCACGCCGCCGCTGGCCGTGATCTCGAAGTTGTCCATCTGCAGCTTCAGCTGCTGGCCGCTGGCGATGCCGCCCGCGAAGCTCAGGCTGCCCTCGACGCTGGCGAAGTTCACGACATCCGGCCACTGCTGGGCCAGGTCGCCGGAACCAGCCGGGCTGAGCACGGAGATGGCCGAGAACACCTGTTTCACGATGCCGATGTCGATGGCGTTGTCAGCCAGGCTGAAGCTGGTCGAGCCATTCAGCGACGCCAGCAACTGCGAACTTGTGCTGCCCTGCGCCGTGTGGAACGACTCCAGGTTCAGGCGCCCCTGGGCGAAGCCGGCTGCCGGGAACTGGCGCGCCAGCAGGCTGACATCAAGGTTTTGCAGCGAGACGATGCTGCTCATGGCGGGCGTCGGCTGCCGCGTGTCGTAGCTCAGCCCCGCAGTCAGCTGCCCGCCGTACAGCTCGGTCGGGCGCAGATTCAGGTTGAGGCGGCCATTGTTCACGCTCAGGCGAGCGTCGATGGTGCCGAACTGCAAGCCACCAATGGCCAGTGATGCGATGCTGTGCGTGCCCTCCACGTCCAGGCTGCGCAGCAGGTCGACGGGCAGTGTGATGTCCGTGGTCGCGGCGGCGGACGGCGGCTCCACGGCGGGAGGCGTTGCCGGCTCGGCGGGTTCTGCGGCGGCGGGCTCATCCGCAGGCGACGCTGGCGGGCCGTTGAAGTCCAAGGCATTGCCGATCAGGCTGTAGTTGAGCCGAGCGGGCGTGCCGGTGCCTGCGGCAGTCCAGGTGGCGCGGATGTCGATCTGCTTGTCATCCAGCAGCAATTGCAGCCTGGGGATGTCGAGCGCACTGGCGTCCCCGCTGAAGTCGATGCTGAGGCTGGCCTGGTCTCGGTTCGGGTCGAAATCCTGCGCCAGCGCAGATGCTGCCGGCTGCGGCGCTTCCGGTCGTACATGCAGGTCGAGGAAATCATTCAGCGGGAAACGATTGCTCTGCAGGCTGCCCTGCCAGCGCGGAGTGTCATTGAAGTTCTCGATGGCCAGCCGGCCCTGCAGCTGCAGCGGATTGAGCTTGAGCTCGAGGTCCTCGATGCCGGCACTGCCGGCGGTACGGTCCACGCGCACCTGTGTCGCGATATCGAACACGGCCTCTCGACCGGCATCATCCCGGGTCAGGGCGAAGGCCAGTTGCAAGGGGAAGCGCGTGCCGCGCAGATTGGCCCCCGAGGCGTCCAGGTGCAGGTCGTGCAGGCGCAGATTCAGGCCGCGCTGGCGATCCTGCAGTGCCAGGCTGGCGTCGCGCACGCCGATGTGCTCGATGCGGCTGGAGTCCACCAGGCTGTCGGTGGCCGTGCTGCCGGCGGCTGTGGGCGGGGTGCCTGCGACGCTGCCGCTTGTCCCGCTGCGCTGCCAGTTGCTGCGGCCGTTTTCATCCACCAGCCAGTTCATGTGCAGGCCTTCGATCTGCAATTCCTGCAGCGCGAGTCGCCCGTCCAGCAGGGCCCGTGGCTCCAGTCGGATGTTCAGCAGGGCCAGTGAGGCCAGCTCCATGGGCGAGTCGGGGTTGCGCAGGCGCACATCAGTCACGGAAATGCCGAACTGCGGGCGCAGGGTCCAGGCGATCTCGCCCGCCATCTCGAGCTGCAGACCGGTCTGGCTGTTGAAGGCAGACTCCAGGGCGCTGCGGTAGCGCGCCGGATCGATCAGCACAAAGGCCGCTGTCACGGCGAGCAGCAGCAGGATGCCCAGGGTGGCGAAGGCGATTGCGAGCGTCTTGAGCAGTTTCAACATCGTGGGGTTCCGGCGTGCGCGTGCACGTTCCAGCCATGATTCGAGGAGGCGGAAGTGTAACCCATGGCCTGCGCGCGGCGCATCGTCCCGGGCGCGGAAGTGTCGGGAAAATCACGGATTCCGGTCATCCCGTGGGCATTGCGGCGCGGTATCCGCGCTTTCAAAAGCCGCTGGCCTGCCCGTATAATGCCCGCCACCTGAAACCGGCCGGAATACCGGCCCGTGCGCGAATGCGGGGAGCATTGATGTCATCACGACAAGCCACAGTGGAACGCAACACGAAGGAAACCCAGATCAAGGTGTCCGTGAATCTCGACGGCACGGGCGATCTGCGCTGCGAAACGGGCCTGCCCTTCCTCGACCACATGCTGGATCAGGTAGCGCGCCACGGGCTGATCGATCTCGACATCAAGGCCGTGGGCGATCTGCACATCGATGCGCACCACACCGTGGAAGACCTCGGCATCACCCTGGGCATGGCCTTCAACAAGGCGCTGGACCGCAAGGGCATCCGCCGCTACGGCCACGCCTATGTGCCGCTGGATGAAGCGCTCTCACGCGTGGTGATCGACTTCTCCGGCCGTCCCGGCCTCGAGTACCACATTCCCTTCACGCGTGGCGCCGTGGGCGGCTTCGATGTCGACCTGTTTCACGAATTCTTCCAGGGCTTCGTCAATCACGCGCTGGTCACCCTGCACATCGACACGCTGCGCGGCGTCAATTCCCACCACCAGATCGAGACGGTCTTCAAGGCCTTCGGTCGCGCTCTGCGCATGGCGATGGAAATCGACCCCCGCAGCGCCGATGTCATTCCGTCCACGAAAGGCGCGCTCTGATATCCGGAGCGCCGCCAGCAGGTCAGCATTATGAAGAAAGTGGCCGTGATCGATTACGGAATGGGCAATCTGCATTCCGTCGCCAAGGCGCTCGAACATGTCGGTGACAACGTCAAGGTGCTGGTCACCAGCGACGCCAAGGCCATTGCGCAGGCCGACCATGTGATCTTCCCGGGCGTGGGCGCCATTCGTGACTGCATGGCCGAGATCCGCCGCCTGCACATCGACGAGATCGTGGCCGAGGTCAGTCGCACCAAGCCCCTGCTCGCGATCTGCGTGGGCATGCAGGCGCTCATGGACTCCAGCGAAGAGAACGGCGGCGTGCCCTGCCTCGGGCTGGTGCGTGGCGAGGTGCGTTTCTTCGGCAATGTCGATGCCGCTGCGCGTGCCGATGCCGCGGGAGACGCGACGCGCGCCTGCAGCGGACTGCGCGATGTCGACGGCGCGCCGCTCAAGGTGCCGCACATGGGCTGGAACTGCGTGCAGCAGACCGACAATCACCCGCTGTGGCGCGGCATCGAGGACAACACTCGTTTCTATTTCGTGCACAGCTATTACGTGGCCCTGGGCGCTGGCGAAAAGGCGTCGGGCCTGACCCGCTACGGCGTGGAATTCACCGCCGCTCTCAACAAGGGCAACCTCTTCGCCGTGCAGTTCCATCCCGAGAAGAGCCAGCATGGCGGCCTGCAACTGCTGCGCAATTTCCTCGCGTGGGACGGCACGCACTAGATTCCTGACCGGACGATTCATTATGTTGATCATTCCCGCAATTGACTTGAAAGATGGGCAGTGCGTGCGCCTGAAGCAGGGCCGCATGGAAGACTCCACCGTGTTCTCCGACGACCCGGTCAAGACGGCCGGCCACTGGCTCTCCCAGGGCGCGCGTCGCCTGCATCTGGTGGACCTGAACGGCGCCTTCGCCGGCACGCCCGTCAACGGCGGCGTGGTGCAGGCCATCGCGCGGCACTACCCCGCGCTGCCGCTGCAGATCGGTGGTGGCATCCGCGATCTCGGCACCATTGCCCGCTATCTCGCGGCCGGCGTGTCCTGGGTGATCATCGGCACCAAGGCCGTGCGCGACCCGGGCTTCGTGGCCGAGGCCTGTCATGAATTCCCCGGTCAGATCATCGTCGGCCTGGATGCCGTCAACGGCATGGTGGCCACCGATGGCTGGGCCAATGTCACCGACGTGAATGTGATCGACCTGGCACGGCGCTTCGAGGATTACGGCGTCGAGGCCATCATCTACACCGACATCGCCCGCGACGGCATGATGCAGGGCGTCAATGTGCCGGCCACCGTCGCCCTGGCAGAAGCCACGCGCATCCCCGTGATCGCTTCGGGCGGCATCAGCCGCATCGAGGACATCCACGCGCTGCAGGCGGTGGCGAAGACGAAGACGGGCGGCGGCATTGCCGGCGCCATCACCGGCCGCGCCATCTACGAAGGCGCACTGAATCTGGCCGCCGCGCAGCGCTACTGCGACGAGGCCGTCCGCGCAAACGCGGCCACCTGAACTGGCGAAGAGGCAACCATGGCGCTGGCCAAACGAATCATTCCGTGTCTGGACTGCGACAAGGGTCGCGTGGTGAAGGGCGTGAAATTCCTGGATATCCGCGATGCCGGCGATCCGGTGGAAATCTCGCGCCGCTACAGCGACGCCGGTGCCGACGAGATCACCTTCCTCGACATCACGGCCAGCCATGAAGGCCGCGAGACCACCGTGCAGACCGTGGAGTTGATCGCCGGCCAGGTCTTCATTCCGCTGACGGTCGGGGGCGGCATCCGCACGCTGGATGACATCCGCACCATGCTCAACGCGGGGGCCGACAAGGTGTCCATCAACACCGCCGCCGTGTTCAATCCGGATTTCGTGCGCGAGGCGGCCGAACGCTTCGGTTCGCAGTGCATCGTGGTGGCCATGGACGCCAAGAAGGTGAGCCAGCCCGGCGAGGTCGAGCGCTGGGAGATCTTCACCCACGGGGGGCGCAAGGCCACGGGCATCGACGCGGTGGAATGGGCGCGCCGCATGGTGAGTTACGGGGCGGGCGAGATCCTGTTGACCAGCATGGATCGCGACGGTACCAAGAGCGGTTTCGATCTGGGGCTGAACCGGGCAGTGAGCGATGCCGTGTCGGTGCCGATCATTGCCTCGGGTGGCGTGGGCACGCTGCAGGATCTGGTGGACGGCGTGCAGATCGGCCATGCCGATGCGGTGCTGGCCGCCAGCATCTTCCACTTCGGGGAATTCACCATTCCCCAGGCCAAGCGTTACATGGCCGACAAGGGCATCACCATGCGTCTGTAGCCTGCTGCTGCAGCGCGATCATCTGCGACACCGGAATCAGCTCGATGTTCAGGGCGGCCAGGGTGGGCAGGGCCTTCTCCAGATAGTCCAGGGTGGCGGCATAGGGATGTCCTATGCCCGTGGCAAAGCCCTTCTCGCGTGCCAGCGTCAGCAGGCGCTGGAATTCCCGGTCGATGTCCTCGGCCGTCTGCACATTGTCCAGAAACACATTGCGCGTCAGCGTGGGGATGTTCTGCTCCCGGGCGATGCGGCCGGCCACGCTGCTGGCCGTGGTGTAGCTGTCCACGAAGTAGAGGTTGCGCCCCTGCAGCGTCTGCATCACCCAGCGCATGGGTTCTTCCTGAGCGGTCAATTCACTGCCCATGTGATTGTTGATGCCCTGCAGATGGGGCACGGCGTCCAGGGCGGCGGTGAGGGTCTGCACGAATTCCTCTTGCGTGAGTTGCGGGGTCAGCCCGCCCGGCCCCAGCGGCATCGCGGCCAGATTGCTCATCGGTGCGTGCAGCATCACTTCCTTGCCGTTGGCGTGGGCCGCCTGGGCGAGGGCGACGCCATGGGGTGTGTGGGGCAGCACGGCGAAAGTCACATCGTCGGGCAGGGCCACCGCGCGGGCACCGAGTTCGTCGACATAGCCGATGTCGTCGATGATCAGCGCAATGTAATGGGTATCAGGTGCGGGCACGAAGGTCTGCGCGGGGAGCTGAGCCTGGGAGTCGGCCGCGCTCTCGGGGGCGGACGGTGTCAATGTCCCTGTCGCTGCTGCTGGCGCAACGGCGGGCTGCGGCGCAGACAGCTCGACCGGGGAAGGTGTCTCGATGATCGCGGGATCCAGCGGGGCAGGGGTGTCGACGACAAGTGTGTCAGCCGGGCTCGGCGTGGGCAGCGTCAGCGCGATGTCCTGCACTGCAGCGGAATTGGCCGCGGCCGGTGTGTCGGTGGGGGAAGCCCTCGCGCTGATCACGACCGGCGTGTCGAGGCGCGCGGGCGCGCGCTCCGGGGTGAACAGCCACAATGTCAGCGGCATGCCCACCAGCCCGACCACTGTCATGATCAGTGGCGCGGGATAGCGGGCGATGGCGTCGAGCAGAGGGTCACGCTGACTCAAGGCTGTGCGGTTCCCGCGGCCGGGGTCTGAGTGACGGGCGTGCCGGGCCTGCGTTGACGGTCGCGGGCGCCTTCCAGGATGCTCAGGCCGCGCAACAGGGTCAGGGCCTCCTGCAGCTGGTAGTCCGTGGACACCACCTGCTCTGCCGTGACTTCTGCCTTGCGCTCCTCGCCGTCGATGTCGTCCAGGTCATTGCCATTGCGCAGATGGCCGGCCAGATCGGCCTCGGTATAGCCGGTGCGGCCCGTGGTGCGGGTGACCAGGCCTTCCTCGATCAGGATGTCCGGCTGGATGCCCTGGGCCTGGATGGAGCGCCCGTCCGGGGTGAAATACAGCGAGGTGGTGAGCTTGATGGCGCGGTTCTCGGCCAGCTGCATGACGCTCTGCACCGAACCCTTGCCGAAGCTGCGTGTGCCCATGATCACGGCGCGGCCGTGGTCCTGCAATGCGCCCGCCACGATCTCGGCGGCCGAGGCGGAGCCCGAATTGATCAGCACCACGACGGGCACGCCCTGGCTCGGATCATCCGGGGTGGCGAAGAATTCCATCTCGATCTCGCCCTCACGGCCCTGGGTGTACACGATCCTGCCTTCGCGCACGAAGGCATCCACCACTTCCACCGAAGCCTGCAGGATGCCGCCCGGATTGTTGCGCAGATCGAGCACCAGCCCCTTGAGCTGCGGCTGCGCGGCCTTGATCTCTTGCAAGGCCTCGAGGACTTCCTCGCCGGTGTTGACCTTGAACTGGGAAATGCGCAGATAGGCGAAGCCAGGCTCGAGTTCACGGTGACGCACGCTGGCCACTGCGATGATGTCGCGCACCAGGGTGATTTCCAGCGGCTCCGGCTCGCCTTCGCGCATGATGCCCAGCACGATGGAGGTGCCGACTTCGCCGCGCATCAGGTCCACCGCATCGTCGATCTGCATCTCCACCAGGGGGCGGCCGTCGATCTCGATGATCAGGTCGCCCGGAAGGATGCCGGCGCGCTGGGCTGGCGAATCGTCGATGGGGGTGATGACCTTGATGAAGCCGTTCTCTTCGCCCACCTCGATGCCCAGGCCGCCGAACTCCCCGGTGGTGGTCTCCTGCAGGGAGTCGAATTCTTCGTAGGCCAGATAGGCCGAATGCGGGTCGAGCCCTGACAGCATGCCCTTGATGGCGTATTCCAGCAGGGTCTTGTCATCGATCGGTTCGACGTAGGTGTTGCGAATGGCGTCCAGCGCCTCGACGAAGATGCGGACTTCTTCCAGTGGCAATGGCAGCGGCTGCCCAGCGGGAGCGGCCTGCTGTGCCAAGGTCTGGGTGCCGAAAGCCGTGCACAGAGCCAGCGCCAGGGCGCCAGGCAGCAGACGGCGAATGGCAACGGGGGTGTGGCGTCGTGTCTTCATGGGCTCTCCGACTGCGTGTCACTGGCAGCGCAGATGATGAGTGGATCTCGTGTGGCACCGAGCATAGCACGGCGCTCTGGCGGCTCTACAGGGGTGGCGCGAATTTCACGGCTGCCACCACTGGGCCGGGTCCTGCGCCTGGCCGTTGTGGCGGATCTCGAAATACAGGCCGGGTTGACCGGAACCGCCATCCCTGCCGGCAGTCGCAAGGGGTTCGCCGCGATTCACCCAGTCTCCGTTGCGCTTGATCAGGCTGCCATTGTTGGCATACAGGCTCATGTAGCCTGCGCCGTGGTCCACCACCACCAGCAGTCCGGAGCCCCGCAACCAGTCGGCGAACACGACTCTGCCGGGATGCACCGCGCGCACCGGTGTGCCTTCTGTCGCGCCAAGCACAATGCCCTGGCGGTGCAGATTGCCGTCGCTGTAGCTCTGGCCGAAGCGGTTCAGGGCCTCGCCGTCCACGGGGCGGGGCAGGCGTCCGCGCGCCTGGGCGAAGGGGGCCAGATCCTCCGGCGCCGGAATGTTGATGACGACGTCACGAATCTGCTGCACCAGGCTTTCCAGTCGCTGCTGGTCTTCCCGCAGCTGGTCCAGTTCCGAACTGCGCGCGGCCATTTCCTGCGCCAACTCCGCCAATAGTGTCTCCCTGCGCGCTGTCTCGGCCGCCAGAGCGGCCTGCGCGTCTGCGAGCGTCTGCAGCTCGCTTTGCAGTGCCTGTTCGGTGTCGAGCAGGCGGGCGGCAGTGGCGTCGAGGGATTGCAGGGTGACGCGGTAGGCCGTGATGCCATCCAGGCGGGCGCGGTTGAAGTCGTTGTAATAGCGCAGCATGCGCGCGCTGCGGGACGGGTCCTCCTGGGTCAGCAGCAGCTTCAGATAGCTGTCGCGACCGCTGCTGTAGGACGCCCGCAGTGCCTGGCGCACGAGTGACTCCTGGTCGGCCAGGGCCTGCTCCAGGTCGGCCTGCTGGCGTTCAAGCTGCTCCAGATCCTCGCGCAGCGCAAGGATCTGTGCCTCGGTGTCGAGGATGGCTGTGCGGTTGGTGCTGATGGCGGCATTGCTGGCGCGCAGTGCGTGCTCCAGGCTCGTGCGATCGCTGGCGGCAGTGCGCAGCCACTCCTCGATCTGCGCGATGGCGGCGCCCACCTGCTCCAGCTGTTCCTCTGGCAGCGGATCCTCTGCCGCCATGGCTGCCGGGCTGACGAGCAGCGCCACGGTCAACAGCAGCGTGGCCGCTCGCCGCGGCTGGCTCAGACAGGTTTGTGCACGAGACATTGGCCGGTCATTTCTGCCGGAACGGGCAGCTCCATCAGGGCGAGCATGGTGGGGGCGATGTCGCAGAGGCTGCCGTGGCTGCGGAAGGTCCAGCCGCGCTTGCCGACATAGACCAGGGGCACGGGGCCGCTGGTGTGGGAGGTCATGGGCTGACCGGATTCGGTGTCCACCATCTGCTCCACGTTGCCGTGGTCGGCGGTGATCAGGCACTGCGCGTCGTGGGCCTCGACGGCCTCCACGAGGCGGCCGAGGCAGACATCCAGTGCTTCGACGGCCTTGACGGCGGCGTCGAAACTGCCGGTATGTCCCACCATGTCGCCGTTGGCGTAATTGCAGATGATGGCGTCATAGGTGCCGGCCGCGATGGCCTCCACCAGCTTGTCGGTGACCTCGAAGGCGCTCATCTCGGGTTTCAGGTCGTAGGTCGCCACTTGCGGCGAGGGCACCAGGATGCGGGTTTCGCCGGGGTAGGGTTCCTCGCGTCCGCCGCTGAAGAAGAAGGTCACGTGGGCGTATTTTTCCGTTTCCGCGATGCGCAGCTGCGTCTTGTGCAGCGCACCCAGGTATTCGCCCAGCACATTGTCCATGGTCTGCGGCGGGTAGGCACACAGCACACCGATGTCGGCGGCGTATTCCGTCAGGGTGACGAAATCGCCCAGGGCCGGCCGCACGCGACGTGCGAAACCGCTGAAGTCCGGGTCGCTGAGGGCGCGGGTCAGCTGGCGGGCGCGGTCAGAGCGGAAATTCATGTAGATCAGCGTGTCGCCGTCCTCGAAGTGCACGGGCGCTTCCCCGGGCCCGGCGACCACCGTGGCCTTGACGAATTCGTCGTCCTCGCCGCGGGCATAGGCTGCATTCAGCGCCTCTTCGACGCTGGCGCTGCGGAAATCGGCGCGGGCCTCGGTCAGCAGTTCATAGGCCGTCTGCACGCGATCCCAGCGGTTGTCGCGATCCATGGCGAAGTAGCGGCCGATGATGGAGACGATGCGGCCGCAACCGGTTTCACGCAGCCGCGCTTCGGCGCGCTGCAGCGAAGCGAGTGCACTGCGTGGCGGGGTGTCCCGGCCGTCGAGAAAGGCGTGCAGGTAGATGCGCTCGGCACCGCGCTGGCTGGCCAGGTCGATCATCGCCAGGATCTGGTCCTCGTGGCTGTGGATGCCGCCAGGCGAGAGCAGGCCCATGATGTGCACCGCCTTCTCGTTGAGAATGGCCTTGTCCACGGCGTCCACCAGCGGCTCGTTGAGGAAGAAGGTGCCGTCCTCGATCGCTTTGTCGATGCGCGTCAGGTTCTGGTAGACGATGCGGCCGGCGCCCAGGTTCATGTGGCCCACTTCGGAATTCCCCATCTGCCCCTTCGGCAGACCTACGGCCTCGCCGGAAGTCGTGATCAGGGTGTGGGCGCAGCGCTGCCAGAGGGAATCCCAGACCGGGGTGTTGGCGGCACTGATGGCATTGTGATCGGTCTCTTCGCGGTAACCCCAGCCATCGAGAATGAGCAGCAGGGTGGTGGCGCGACGGGGAGTGGCGTGTGAACTCATGAGTACAGGTCTTCCGGTAGGGGTGGGCGCAAGTGCCGCGCATTATCCCGGAAAGCCTCGGGCAAGGCGAGCCTGCGCGGGTGGCCCGAACTTTCTAATGCTCGGGAATGCTGTGTATACTGCCCACCTTTTTTGCGCGCCCGTGGCGGCTTCGGCGGCTCGGCGCGTGTCAGGCACCGCCTTGGTGCGGGCTGCCGGGAACACGGGGATTTATGGCGCAGTTCATTGAATTTGTTGGCAATCACTGGATGCTGTCCAGTCTCTGGGTGGGTCTTGTCATCGCCCTCGTCTTCCATCGCAACAAGACCTCCGGCGAGACGGTCAGTGCGCAGCAGGCCGTGATGCTCATCAACCGCTCCAACGCGGTGGTGGTCGATATCCGCGACAAGAAGGATTACGACAGTGGCCATATCGTCGACTCCTTCCACATTCCGCTGGCCAAGCTGGGCACGCGCGTGGCCGAACTCGACAAGCACAAGGGCGTGCCCGTCATCGTGGCCTGCCGGCTGGGGCCGCAGTCCGTCGATGGGGTGAAGGTGCTGCGCAGTGCGGGTTTCACCCAGGTGCTGCGCCTTGCGGGCGGCATGACCGAGTGGCGGGCCCAGGGTCTGCCGCTGGTGCAATGACAATGAATTCCCACGGGAAAACAAGGCAATAACTCTTCAATCACTCACGAACGACGCAGGAATCGACATGGCAGAGAACACTAACGATCAGAACACCCCGACAGCGCCGGAAGCCGGTGCTGCCAATGGACAGCAGGCAGCCAACCCCGGTCCCGCCTTCGCCCTGCAGCGCATCTACATGAAGGATGCCTCGTTCGAATCTCCCCGCAGCCCGGTGGTCTTCCAGAACCAGTGGGCCCCCAAGGTCACCTTCAATCTCGGTACCAAGAGCGCCCGCATTGCGGAAGGCGTCTTCGAAGTCGTGCTGACCGTGACGGTGGAAGCGAAAGTGGATGACGCCGCAGCCTTCCTGGCGGAAGTGCATCAGGCTGGTGTGTTCTCCTGCGTCGGCATGAACGATGCCGATCTGGAACACGTGCTGGCTGCAGTCTGCCCGAACATCCTGTTCCCCTATGCCCGCGAAGCGGTGGACTCCCTGATCGTCAAGGGCAGCTTTCCCCCGATCAATCTGGCGCCGGTGAATTTCGACGCCCTGTACCTGCAGACTAAGCAGCGTCAGGCGGCCGAAGCGGCTGCCGCGTCCGGACAGCCCTCCGCCAGTTGAGTCTGAGTGCCGGGCTGGCACATGCCGCCCGGCACGCTCTCATTCCCCGAAGGCGAAGCCCTGTTGGCGCAGGGCTTCGTAGACCACCACTGCCACCGTATTGGACAGGTTGAGGCTGCGGCTGCCCGCCCGCATGGGCACGCGCAGCAATTGCTCCTGCGGCAGGCTGTCGCGAATCTCCTGAGGCAGTCCCCGCGATTCCGGTCCGAACAGCACCACATCTCCTGCCGCGAAGGCCGCTTCGGTATAGGGTCGCTGCGCTTTTGTGCTCAGTGCGAACAGCCGTCCCGGCGGTCGCGCCTGCAGAAATGCCTCCCAGTGCTCGTGCAATTTCACGCACGCCATCTCGTGATAATCCAGCCCTGCCCGGCGCACGTGCTTGTCGTCCAGGGCAAAGCCCAGAGGCCTGATGAGGTGCAGCTGGCAGCCTGTATTTGCGGCGAGGCGAATGATGTTGCCGGTATTTGGTGGAATTTCAGGTTGATACAGCGCTATGTGCAGCACGGGCGGGCTCGTTCAAGTTGCTCAAAATGTCCCCAAATATACCCGCTGTTCATTTTTTTGCTATATATTCTCGACACTTAACTTGTATAATTAATGATCTAAATTGCCTATATCGGCAGGCGGGTCGAGGTCTTTAAGTGTTGCAGATTTTCAAGCGCAAGGCGCAGGCGGGAGGCCTGACTTCGGTGTCGTTCGGTCAGCGCCATTTCGGCATCGCCAATGTCACTCGCGATCGCGATCTGCCCTTTCTGGCCCAGTGCACGCGGCAGGAATTCCGCAATCCGCAGCATCTGCGCGATGCGCTGGTGGAGCAGATCGAGACGCTCGGGCTGCAGGGAACGACATGCAATGCTGTTCTGGCTCCCCGTGACTACAGTCTCTACCTCGTGGAGGCCCCGGCCGTGGAGCCGGAAGAAATGCGCGCCGCTGTGCGCTGGAAGGTCAAGGATCTGCTGGACATGCCGTTGGAAGACGCCGCCATTGACGTCTTTCCGGTGCCCGAGGATGCCTTCAATGGCCGCAGCCGCATGCTCTATGTGGTGGTCGCCGCCCGCTCGCGGCTCAACGCCGTGGTCGAGTTGTGCAAGGCCGCACGCCTGGAGCTGGCAGCCATCGACATTCCGGAAATGGTGATGAAGAACATGCTGAACCAGTTTTCCGAAGAGCGGGGCAGTCAGGCCTTCATCGCACTGAAGGCGAATGGCAGCATCATGAACATCAGTCGTGACGGCGACCTGTATCTGGCGCGCACCGTGAACACGCAGGTGCTGCCCGATGCCATGGGCATGAGCGACTGGCCGAATCTGCGCGATCGCCTGGTGCTCGAGATCCAGCGGTCACTGGATTACTACGAGAGCCAGATGGCACAGCCGCCCGCGCGTGAGCTGCTGCTGGCGCCGCGCCCGGATGGCGAGATGCTGGCGGCGAGTCTGCAGGAAGTGCTGCCTTTGCGCGTGACCATGCTCAGCTACGAGCAGCGTCTGGAAGGGGCTCCCCACATCACTGCCCAGAACAAGCACGATTGTCTGTTCGCCATTGGCGGCGCCCTGCGCCATGACCTGGCGGGATGACGAGGACAGCATGAGTCAGTACTTGAACCAGAGCGTGAACCTGTATCTGCCGGAGCTGAGACCCCGTGTCGACTGGCTTTCGGCGCAGCGTTTCCTGCTGGTGGTACTGGTCAGCCTTGGCGTGGTTGCCGCGTTTGCTGCCAATGGTCTGTGGGAGCGCAGTGAGCGACAGCAGACCCTTGCCGCACTGGAAGCGTTGATCGCCCAGGAGACCGCCATCGCCGAAAGCATGGAGAGCGCCCTGATCGACAGCGCCACGGATCAGAACCTGGTGCAGGAAGTGGCCGCCCGCGAGCAGAGTGTCGCCACGCTCAATGCCACCCTGGAAACGCTGCGTGCCGTGAACCAGGGAAATCTGCTGGGCTTTGCTACCTATCTGAAGAATCTGTCTCGGGCATCCAGCGATGGTCTGTGGCTGACGCGAATTGTGATCAGCAACGGCGGTCGCAACGCCCTGCTGGAAGGCAATGCGCTTGAAAGTGTCATGGTGCCGGCGTTCATCGAGAAACTGAGCAGAGGCTGGGAAGAGGGCGAAGGCTGGAAGTTCTCCCACATCAGCGGCATTGCCCCCGGCGAGACGTCAACTGCACAGGCTGCAGTCAATGCCGCCACGGCGGCTGCCAGCGCAGCCGCTGCCGACGTGGCGGCGTTGCTGGGAGCTGCCGCTGCCAGTCCGGCGAGCAGCAGCCTGGATTCCCAAGCGTATCGCTTCGTGCTGGAGGCCCGTTGATGGCGCTGAAACAGCAACTCATTGACTTGCAGCTGCGATACGAGGCGCGGCCGCGTGCCGAGAAGGGCATTCTGCTGGCTGTCAGCCTGATGGTGATCTTCTGGCTCTACCTGATCGGCGTATCCGATCCGCTGGCGGCATCGATCAATTCGCTGGATCAGCAGATCCTGACGGCGCAGGCGCGGATCACGGCCCTGCAGACCCGCCAGGCCGAAGCGCGGCAGGCAGGCGAGAACGATCCGAATGTGTTCGCCCGAGAGCAGCTGGAGCAGCTTGTCGTCGCCGAGACCGAGGCCCGGCGCCAGCTGGACGGAATCAATGGCAGCGTGATTTCCGCCACCACGATGAACCGGCTGTTGTCGGAAGTGCTGGGCAGGCACGACGGACTGCGCCTGGTGCGGCTGGAGAATCGCCCCGCCGAGCGACTGGTGGGCGATGATCTGTCCGAGGCGGCGCAGCGCATGTTCCGTCACGGCCTGGTGCTGGAGTTCGAAGGGGACTATCTGAGTCTGTTGCAGTACCTGGTGTATCTGGAAGGGCTGCGGGAGAACTTTTTCTGGGAATCCTTGAGTATCACGCCGGGCGAATGGCCGACCTCCGCCATCCGCATCGAGCTGAGCGCCTTGAGTCCCGAGGAGAGCTTCGTTGGCATCTAGGATCCTTCTGGCGCTTGCCTTGAGTGTGGCCGCTGCCTCTGCGCAGGGGCAGGGAAGTCTGTTGCTCGATGGGGAAGCGTTCCGCGACCCGACGCGCCCGCCGCGCGCGAATGCCGTCCAGGTGCAGGGTACCGAGACTGCCACAAGCCGCGGGTTTGAAGTCACCTTCATTCGCGCTGGCAGTGAAAGCAGCGCTGCCGTCATCAACGGCAGCCTGGTGACTGTGGGCGGCACTGTCGATGGTGCCACTGTGCGCGCCATCAGCACTGACAGCGTCACGCTGGAAGTGGCAGGACAGCTGGTGGAAGTAAATGCATTCAGAGCGGGTTTCAGGAGCTCTGCAAATTGATGAATTCATTGCGTGAGGATTGCATGGCACGACCAACCCCAAGACGCATCCGTGTCCTTGACGCCGTTCGGGCCATCGGCCTGGCCGGGCTTGGCCTGCTTGTCGTGGCTTGTTCCGTGACCGGCCCGAGGCCGCAGCCGAACACGGAAATCACGAGCGACATCCAGGACATTCTGGCGCGTGGCGAGCGCGGCCATGCCAATGTGCTGGACGCACAGACGGCCGTGGCCGCCGTGGACGAACTCATGCCGGGGCTGAGCATCTCCGACGAAGTGCTGCAACCGGTGGAAGAGCGCTTCAACATCGCCGCCAATCAGGAGGATGCCCGTCAGTTCTTCAGCAATCTGGTGGCAGGCACCCAGTACGGCGTGCTGGTGAGCCCGGAAATCGACGGTGAAATCAGCATTTCCCTGCCCAATGTCACCATCGACGAAGTGATGCAGGCGGTTGAAGAGGCTTACGACTTCAGTATCACGCGGCGCGGCAACATCTATCAGATCCAGCCGCCGACGCTGCAGACGCGCATGTTCACCATCGACTATCTGGACGTGCAGCGCACCGGCAGTTCCAGCGTGCAGGTTACCAGCGGCGGCGCAGGCTCCAGGGGTGTTGGCGGTTCGGGTGGACTTTCCGGCGGCATTGGCGGGGCAGTCGGCGGCGGCAGCGTGGGGGGCAGTTTCGGCGGCCTGGGTGGCGTCGGCGGGGTCGGCGGTGCCGGAGTCACAGGCGGCGCCAGCGGGGGCGGCGGTGGCCAGATCAGCACCTCAGTGCAAACCGATTTCTGGACCGATCTGACCGACACCCTGGAGTCCATGCTGGAAGGCGAGGACGACGAGGACAGTGGTCGCGTGATCGTGCAACCCCAGATCGGTCTGGTGATGGTCACGGCCATGCCCCGCGACATGGCCCGAGTGGAAGAATACATCTCCCGCGCCCAGGGCATCCTGAGCCGGGAAGTCACCATTCAGGTGCAGTTCCTCGAAGTGGTGTTGAACAAGGGCTTCCAGACCGCCATCGATTTCGACACCTTCGGTCCGGGTGGCGCGAGCGGTACCGACAACACCGTCGTTGCGGAATTTGAATCCGGAGGCGACAGCACGGCTCAGAGCATCTCCAACCCGCTGGCCATCAGCACCAATTTCACGGATTTCGCTTCTGTCTTCCGCCTGCTGGATTCCCGTGGCTCAACACAGGTGCTCTCCAGCCCCAGTCTCAAGGTGCTCAACAACCAGAAGGCCGTGTTTCAGGACGGCGACCAGGAATATTTCCAGGTCAGCGCCGGCTCCAGCGTGGTGAACAGCGGCCAGGCCGTGACGCAAAGTGCAAGCAATGATCTGGAGCAGTTCTTCTCCGGCATCTCCATGGACATCACGCCGCAGATCAGTGCCGACGGCACCATCACGCTGCACGTCCATCCGACCATCACCACAGTGACGGAACAGACCAAGCCGATCGGCGGTCAGCAGGTGCCTCTTGCCCGCACCTCGGTGCGCGAGCTGGACAGCATCATCCGTGCCGAGGACGGCAAGATCGTCGTGCTGGGCGGTCTGGCCTACGAACGTGAAGTGGATGAAGCCTCTGGCATTCCTTATGCGGCCAATCTGCCGGGCGTGGGCGCTGCGTTCGATCAGCGCCGCCGCACCACGGTCAAGAGCGAGTTCATCATTCTGCTGCGTCCGGTGATCGCCAGCGCCCAGAGTGAACGGCAGTTGCTGCGCGAACGCAGCGACCGCATCGAAGCCATCAATCGCAGTCTCGACCCCTTCAACGGCAGGTAGTCCCGAGAGTATCGCGCTATGTATCTGGAACACTTCGCCATCAAGGAACAGCCGTTTTCGCTAACGCCGAACACGCAGTTCTTCCTGAACATGGCCAGTCATCAGAAGGCCTACAACATGTTGATGGTGTCCATCGCCAACCGCGAGGGCTTCATCAAGGTGGTGGGCGAAGTGGGCACGGGCAAGACCATGCTGTGCCGCAAGGTGCTGAACAGCCTGGAAGAGAATCCGGACACCTATGTCACCGCCTATATCGCCAATCCGGTGCTCAGCCCGAAAGGGCTCTTCCTGGCCTTCGCCGAGGAACTGGGATTGGAAGAGGACATCGACAGCGGGCATCACAGCCTGCTGAAGAAGATCACCAAGAAGCTCATGCAGTACGCCGCCGAAGGCAAGCAGGTCATCCTGTTCATCGATGAAGCCCATGCCATGCCCGAACGTACGCTGGAAGCCCTGCGGCTGCTGACCAATCTGGAGACCGAGAAGGCCAAACTGTTCCAAGTGGTGCTGTTTGCTCAGCCGGAGCTGGACGAAATGCTGCAGGAAAAATCCCTGCGTCAACTGCTGCAGCGCATCACCTTTTCCTATCAGCTGGAATCCCTGGATCGTGACGGCGTGGAACGCTACGTCAGCCATCGCCTCGCCACCGCCGGCTACAACGGCCCGGCTCTGTTCGGTCGGCGCGCGCTGGACCTGCTGTTCGAGGTCAGTCGCGGCATTCCGCGGGTGATCAACATTCTCTCGCACAAAGCCCTGATGGTGGCCTACGGCAAGGGTGAGCGCGCCGTGGAAATCGAGCATGTGCGCCGAGCGGCTGAGGACACCGAGGGCATCGCCGTGCCCAAGGGCAATTACAAGTCTGCCATGCTGATCGGCCTCGCTGCGCTGGCCGGTCTGGCGCTGCTGGCCTACCTCGTGAGCTATTACACGGGAGGCGCTCTGTGAGTCTGGTCAATGACATGCTGCGGGATCTGGATTCCCGGCAGCGGGACGGCGCGCGCAATGCCGTGCCGCGCGAGAAATTGATCCCCGCCACCGACAAGCGTCCCAAGGCTGGCGGCAAGTCGCGTGCAGCCCGCTGGGCCCTGCCGCTGGTGATTGTCGTGATCGCTGCTGCAGGCGTGCAGTTCTGGCGCATGCAGCAGGTGCAACAGGGCTTGGCGGTGGTCCCCACGCCTGTCGCGCAGGCGCCGGTCGTGCCCGCCGCCGAGCAGCCCGTCGCCATGTCGGCTGCGCAGCCCCCCATCGATCCAGCCATCCTGGTCGAGATGGAGCGCATGAGCCAGCGCATGCAGGAACTGGAAGAGCGCAATATCGCGCTGCAGCAGCAACTCGTGCAGTCCGCCACTGCCGCACTTGGCGAGGCGACCCAGGCTGCCGTGTCGCAGGCCGATGCCATCGCGCTGGAACCCGATGAAGCAGAAATGCCGGTGTCTGCCCTGCCTGCCGCTGCTGCAGTGGCCGAGCAGCCAGAGCCTGGCCTGAACAACGCACTGGCGGCTCCGGCCGTGGCCGGGGTCGTGATGGAAGCCCCCGTTCAGTCTGGTCCGGCCGTGGACGCCTCGTCCCTTGTGCGCATGCCGGCACAGATGAATTTCCGGGAAATGGATCGCCAGCAGGTGCAGCAGGCGCTGGTGCTCTGGCAGCAGGGGCAGCAGGGCGGAGCCCTGGGCTTGCTGCGCCAGTTTGCCGCCGCCAATCCCGCGGCCCATCAGTCCCGCGAGATGCTCGCCAAGCTGATGCTGCAACAGGGTGACATGATCGGTGCCATGGAACAGGCCGACATCGGCCTTGGCATCCAGCAGGATCATTACGGTTACAAGAAGGTGAAGGCTCGCGTGCTGATGGCCGCCGGTGTTCCCGCCGAGGCGGCAGAGCTGCTGGCACTGCGCGCCCCCTCGCTGGTCAGCGATTCCGAATACCACGAACTGCTGGCCGCGAGTCGCCTCGCCAGCCAGAAGTACGACGAAGCCCTCGTCAGCTACGAGGCACTCGCCGCCAGCGCACCGCAGGATGCGCGCTGGTGGTATGGCGTCGCCGCCTCCCAGGACGCCCTGGGTCGCAGCTTCGAGGCCGTGCAGTCCTATGAACGTGCGCTGCAGCTGCCGGGTCTGACGTCCGCGCTGCGCCAGAACAGTCAGCAACGGATTGCCAGCATCAGGCAGAACTAGGCGGATCATGTCAGCGTTGAAACAGAAAATTCGCATCGGTGACCTCCTGGTACAGAACAAGGTGATCACCGAAGACCAGTTGCAGCTGGCTCTGCAGAAGCAGAAATCCACCGGCACCCGGCTTGGCCGCACTCTGGTCAGCATGGGCTATGTCACCGAAGACAAGTTCCTCGAATTCCTGTCCGAGCAGTTGAAAATCCCGTTCATCGATCTGCGTCGCTTCCGTTTCGACACGGTGGCGGTGAAGCGTTTGTCGGAAACCTTCGCGCGCCGCTACCGCGCCATTGTCCTTTCCGATCGCAAGGGCGAGCTGCTGGTGGGGATGGCCGACCCGACGGATCTCTACGCCTTCGATGCGCTGGAGCGCATCCTGCAGCAGCCCATCGCGCAGGCGGTGGTGCGCGAGAGCGAGCTGCTGAACACTCTCGACATGGTGTATCGGCGCACCGACGAGATCGCCACCTTTGCAGAGGAGCTCGAAGAAGAGCTGACCGATGGTCAGTTCGACCTGGCCGCTCTCGCGCCAGATCCCACCGACGGCGACGCCCCTGTGGTGAAGCTGCTGCAGTCCATCTTCCTCGATGCCATGCAGGTGCGCGCATCCGACGTGCACATCGAGCCCGACGAAACCGTGCTGCGCATCCGCCAGCGCGTGGATGGCGTGCTGCAGGAACAAGTGGTGAAGGAGCGTCGCATCACCTCGGCTCTGGTGCTGCGCTTGAAGCTGATGGCGGGGCTGGATATCTCCGAGAAGCGCCTGCCGCAGGACGGCCGCTTCAGCGTCAAGATCAAGGAGCGCAAGGTCGACGTGCGACTCTCCACCATGCCGGTGGAATACGGCGAGTCGGTGGTGATGCGACTGCTGGACCAGTCCGACGGCGTCACGGACCTGGTCAACGTCGGCATGCCTCCGGAAATGCTCGAGCGTTTCCGCCGGCTGATTCACATGCCCCACGGTCTGATTCTGGTGACCGGCCCCACGGGCTCGGGCAAGACGACCACGCTCTACGGCGCGCTGCAGGAACTCAACGACGTCGGCAAGAAGATCATCACGGTGGAAGACCCGGTGGAATACCGGCTGCACCGCATCAATCAGGTGCAGGTGAACCCGAAGATCGATCTGGGGTTCGCCCGCGTGCTGCGCTCCGCCCTGCGTCAGGACCCGGACATCCTGCTGGTGGGTGAGATCCGCGACACCGAAACCGCCGAGATCGCCCTGCGCGCCGCCATGACGGGACACCTGGTGCTCTCCACCCTGCACACCAATGATGCGGTCTCCAGTGCCATGCGTCTGGTGGACATGGGCACGGAAGGATTCCTGGCTGCCACTGCAATCCGTGCCGTGCTGGCCCAGCGTCTGGTGCGCCGCCTGTGCGAGTACTGTTGTGTCGATCACGACCCCTCGCCCCGAGACCGTGCCTGGATCACCCAGGTCACCGGGGTGACGCTGACACCGGAGCAGCGCCTGCAGCAGGCCAGCGGCTGTCATCGCTGCAACAACACCGGCTATCGCGGTCGCATGGGCGTTTTTGAACTGCTGGTGATCAATGACGAGATGGCCGATGCCCTGCGACGTTCGGATTCCTCGGCCTTCGTGAAGGCCGCTCGGGCCAGTCGGGGTTATCAGCCGCTGGTGCGCAGTGCCGTGCTGGAGGCCATCAAAGGCGTCACGAGTCTCGATGAAGTGTTCATCGTGGCCGAGCAGATCGATGAGTCGGGCGACTGGATCTTCGACGAGCACGAACATGAGAACCTCTTCACGCACGGCCAGGCAGTGGAGCACTGAGCATGGCGACCTTCGAATATCGAGCGCGCAATGCCTCCGGCGCCCTGGTGACCGGAGCTCTTGAAGCCGAATCTGTGGATGATGCGGCCGGTACGCTGTTCGGCCAGAACATCACACCGATCGAGATCCGTCGCAGTGCAGCCCGCGCCAGAAAGCCCGACGCGAAGTCAGAGGCCAGGCCGACGGAGGCCAGAGCGCAACCTGCGGCGCGCCGTCACGCTTCGCAGCCGGGGGTCATCACCAGGATCAACGCCGTTCTGGCCGGCAAGAAGATCAGCGTCGACGAGCTGATCATCTTCGCGCGGCAGATGCAGAGTCTGGCCCGCGCCGGCCTGCCGCTGGATCGTGCGCTGAACGGTCTGCAGGCGTCCATGAGGAATCCGGCCTTCAAGGCCGTGCTGCAGAACGTGCTGCAGGGGCTGGAAGGCGGCCTCGATCTGGCCACGGCACTTGGGCGTCACCCAAAGATCTTCAGCCCGCTGTTTCTCTCGCTCGTGAGTGTGGGAGAAAACACCGGACGGCTCGACCTGGCCTTCCAGCAGATCGGCAAATACCTGGAACTGGAGAAAAACACCCGCAAGCAGGTGAAGAGTGCGACCCGCTACCCCATGTTCGTGCTGATCACGATCGCCGTGGCCATGGTGGTGATCACCATGTTCGTGATCCCTGCGTTCTCGGACACCTTCGCCCGCCTGCAGGCGGACCTGCCACTGGAGACGCGCATCCTGATCGGCGTTTCGGACTTCTTCATCGCCTGGTGGCCGCACATGCTCGGCTCGTTGCTGGCGCTCGTGGTGGCCGTGCGCACCTGGATACAAACGCCGCGCGGACGCTTGATATGGGATCGCCGCAAGATGCAGCTGCCGCTGGCCGGGCCGGTGCTGGAGCAGATCGCACTGGCTCGCTTCACCCGCTCCTTCGCCATGATTCTGAAGGCGGGCGTGCCCATTGTGCATGGCATGTCCGTGGTCGCCGGCGCCGTGGGCAACGCGTGGTTCAGCAGGCGCATCCTGAAGATGCAGGACGGCGTGAGCAGAGGCGAATCGCTGTCGCGCACGGCGACCACCAGCGGCATGTTCACGCCCTTGATCCTGCAGATGATTGCAGTAGGCGAGGAAAGCGGCACGATCGATGAATTGATGTCAGAGGTCGCGGACTTCTACGACCAGGAAGTGGAATACAACATCAAGCGTATCAGCGAGGCCATCGAGCCGATCCTGATCGTGGTCATCGCGGCGATGGTCCTGGTGCTGGCGCTGGGCGTATTCCTGCCCATCTGGGACCTGAGCTCGGCAGCGAATCGGTGAGTGGATGATGACGCAGCGCAGCTTCAAGACAGGAAACTGGAGACGCCGACAAGTCGGCTTCAGTCTGTTTGAGCTGATCGCCTACATCCTGATCGTGTCCATCACCTTCTCGTTCGCCTTCAATCGCTTCGCGGACTTTCCGGGCGAAGCGGAGCGGGCGAACTTCACGTCGGTGACGATGCAGCTGAAGGCCGGTGTGACGCTGCAGATGATGAATGGCATTGCCACGGGGCGTTGGCAGGAACTGGCCCGGCTCGAAGGCAGCAATCCGATGGACCTGATGCTGGAGACGCCCACCAATTATGTGGGAGAACTGGGCCCCATCGATGTCACGCAGTTGCCGCGGCGCATCTGGTACTTCGATGCCTCTGCCGGGGAACTCGTTTATCTGGCCAACAACGCGGAGAACCTCTACGCCATGGTCGATGGCGCGGCGCAGCCGACGGATCATGTGCGCATGCGCATCAGAATGAAATACAACGACGAGGCGCGCACCGACTGGTCCGGTCTGACCCTGGACCCGGTGGTGCCCTTCGTGTGGGAGGCTGTGGAACTGCAGATCCCCTCGACAGCAGTGCAATAAGTGAGATGGGAAAGGGTGGCGTGGATAAAAAAGGGACAAAAACGTCGAAAACAGACGAGCTCCGCGTTGGATGGGTGGTTAAGGAATGTACTGGGGTGATAGCATGACCTCAATGCTGACAATGTAGGTGTAATAATTCGTTCAAGTATTTAATTTCATGCTCTTAATTGAAGTGTGAGGTGCGTCACATCAGGCGTGCCGACGCGGCAGTGAAGGGCGATCACGAGGAGTAGGCAACATGCAAGCAATGTCTCAAATGCGTGCCCTGAAGCTGGCGCGCGACCAGAAGGGTTTCACCATCATCGAACTGGTGGTCGTCATTCTGCTGCTGGGTATCCTGGCGGCCACGGCCCTGCCGCGTTTCATCGATGTGACCGATCAGGCTCACGACGCGGTGTTCGAAGCGACTGTCGGCGGATTCACCACCGGCGTATCCATGTACCGTGCGCAGTACTTCGCGAATGGTCAGCCCACCAGCGTGACGCTGGATGGCAATGCTGTGACTATGAACAGCAATGGTTACCCGCAAGTGCTGGGTGTTGGCGATTCTGGCTACAGCTCAGGAAGCCATTCAGATTACGCCACCGCTTGCATCAACGTGTTTAATGCTGTGCTGCAGTCCGGCCGTCCGACAATCGCCTTCGATACATCTGAATATGAACTGGGCCCGCTTGACAGCATCGTCACCACCAACTTCAACTTTACCGAAGAAGATCAAACAGTGGATTTCCGCGTGTTCTATGACCAAGGTGCCGCCGCCGTTGCCGACGACCCGGGAACCTCAGGTGTAGACGAATCTGCCGCTGCCAAAACGGCGATCTGCTACTACGTTTACACCTCCCAGTATATCGAGCATGAAGACGCCACAGCCGGCGGTCGAACAGGTTTGCCGATCTTCACCTATCGTCCTTCCAACGGCGCCATCACCAGCTTCAACTCTGCGAACGCAGCTGACCAGTGATCCCCGTGAGCTGTCTCTGACAGCTCCGCGGTCTCAGGACTGGGCATGAACCACCACAAGGGTCGAGGCGGGCAACCGCTTCGACCTTTGTCATTACGGGCGACAGGCGGCAACCTTTCATGAAGACACGACAGTCAGGCTTTTCACTGGTCGAGCTGATCATCGTCGTCACCCTCATCGGCATCGTGTCGGTGGTGGCCATGAGCCGCATGCTCGGGCCCAACACCTTCAATGCGCCGATTGCCCGCGATGCCATCATCGCCATGGCACGCGCCGCGCAGCAGAATGCCATCGGGCATCCCGACATCGTGCTCACGCTGGAAGTGATGGGCGGCGAGCTGGAGCTGCGTCTGGAGACTGACACCACTCTGCTGGAAACCGCACGCGTCGAACTGGACGATGTGACGATACGCGCCGACGTCAACGAGACCGACAGCTGCGGCGTCACGCCGGGCGCGACGCTGATCGGCCCCGGGTCCTTGATGGTGGTGGAATACGATGCCCTGGGCAGTCTGTTGCAAGGTGGGCCGGTCAACGGGGTCGGGTATCCCCTCCAGCCCGACAGTGGCATGCGCCTGTGCATCAATGGCGAGCCGCAGAATTCCGTGTGCATTTCCCCGGCAGGTTATGCCTATGCGGGGGACTGTGATGCGTGACCGCGGCTTCACCCTCATCGAGATGGTGGTCACCATCGTCACGCTGGCGGTGGCCCTGCTGGCCATCACGGCCTCGCTTTCCGGCGGCATCGGCCGCAGCGGCGACACGCTGGTCGAGACCCGCGCCGTGGCGCTGGCACAGAGTTATCTCGACGAGATCTTCGGCAAGCGCTTCGACGAGAATTCCAATCCTCGCGGCATTCCGCCCTGCCGTGACACCTGCACGGACCCTGGCAGCTTCGGACTGGATGCCGGTGAGTCGCTGCGCTACCACTACGACGATGTGGATGACTACGACGGTCTGGATGAAGGGGCGGGCACGGCCACGGCGCTGCAGGATTCGGAAGGACAGGATCGCACTGGCTACGCCAATTTCCGTGTGCGCGTCGCGGTGCGCTATCTCGAGCCCTGCGCGGGCGAGGACGAGGAATTCCTTGGCGCCAGTGTGGATGTGTGCGCGCCGGACACACCTGCTGAGATCGAGGCACTGGAGTACGCGCAGCGCGCGGGCAAGCTGGTGACAGTCACCGTCATTCACGAAACGAACGCAGACGGCTGGGACTTCAGCGTCTACAAGGCGAATTTCTGATGCTGCAAGGTGCCGGGACTCACAGCAAGGGCTTCACCCTGGTCGAGATGATCGTCACGATCATCATCGCCGCCATCATCTCGGTCGGCGTGGTCACCTATATCGGTGATTCGGTGGAGGGCTTCGCCTCCAGCAACAATCGCAGCCGGCTGGCCAGTTCCGGTCGCACCGTCATCGATCGCATCGCGCTGGAACTGCACAATGCCGTGCCCAACAGCGTGCGCGTGACAACCCCTGTAGACGGCGACCAGTGTCTGGAACTGATGCCCTTCGTTGGCGCCACCACCTATTTCAATCCGCCTTTCACCGGCACGGGCGGCACGCAATTCGAAGTGGTGAACTTCAATCCCGAGCTCGACCTGGCGGATCTGGACACGCTTTATGCCGTCATCTACCCCATCAGCACCGCTGCGCTCTACGACAGCGCCAGCAGTCCCGGTCCGCTGGCGCGCGTCGAGACCGTGCGCAGCACCTATGACCCATTGCTGACGCCCGATGCCTGCGCCGTGGAACCCTTCAGCGGGGTGAGTCTGAACGAGGGCAAGTCCACGCTCTGTCTGGCCGACGGTGACGATGTCGACACCGCCCCGGATGCTCATCGCTTCTCTCTGCGCTCGCCCGTGGACAGGGTCTATCTCGCGACTTCCCCGGTGAGCTTCTGCGTGGTCGGTCCACGCATCTACCGTTATGAAAACTACGGCCTACGTGACACGCAGTGCACGCCGTCAACGCCTTCTTGCCTGCCGCAGACTGCCGCCGACGGCCGGCATCTGATCACCAATCGCCTCGACAATGCCGGGCTCACCGCCTTCACTTTGCTGCCCCAGAGTCTGCGCCGCAACGCCATGATCAATTTCGATCTGAAGTTCACCGACCAGGGCGACGTGGTGGAGCTGAAACATGAAGTCCAGATGAGGAACGTGCCATGAGGCCTTTGTTGCGCCAGCGCGGTCTGGGCCTGCCCGCGGCCCTGTTCGTCATCACCCTGCTGGCAGTGCTGGCGGTGGCGATCAATGCCATCGTGGCGCGCAATGACGCGGCTTTCGAGGAAGAGGTGCTGCTGACCCAGGCGTTCTATGCCGCCGAATCGGGTGCCGGCTTCGGGCTCAATGCCCTGTTCCCGCCAGCGGAGTTTCCGACTTATGGCAACGGTGCCGGGTCTGCGCCCGGTGTGTGCACGGTGGCGGATGCCACCTATGAGCTGGTGGCGGACGGTCTGAATGGCTGCCGCGTGGAAGTGACGTGCAGCGTGGACGCCACGGTGGATGATGTGGACTATTACACGATCACCAGTGCCGGTACCTGTGCCGATGTGACGCGCACCGTGCAGGTGCGCACCAGCTTCGAACATTGACCCGCGAAGGGCTCAGGGACACTGACTCAGATGGCGCCCACGAGCACGAAGATCAGGTAGACCACGCCGAGCGTGATGACCGTGGCCAGACCGTAGGTGATGACATTGCTGACCCCCACCTGGGAGCGATAGGCATCGAAGGGCAGGTCCTTGTCATTGGCGCGATGGCTGATGTCGCGCTGCAGGCGCAGCTTGTAGTTGTCGAACTTCTCGACCAGCTGCCAGCCGGCTCGGGATTCTTCGGCCATCACGGCATCGATGTTCTGGCGCTTGGCAAACAGGGGTGTGGTGGACTGCACCACTTTGTATTCGAGTTCCATCGCGGGCTCCGCAAGGTGTTGAGAATGGCTCGTATTCTGTGTGTTCAACCCGGCTTTTGCAATCAAGGCACCGGCTTGTGGTGGTTGATTTGGGGCCAATTGCCTGATCATTTTTCGATCTGCAGCGGCTTTCGCCGGCGGATTTGGCTAAAATTGCCAAGTAGTTAAATTTGAACGAAATTTCGAGAAATTCACGCATGTCCTCTGCGCTCCCATCGCCCAGCCTCCGGCCCCGGACCTCCTGCTCCTGGCGCCGCGTCGTGCGCCGGGCGGCCATTCTGGGCGTGTGGTTCTTCGGTGGCGTGGCCTTTGCTCAGATTCCGGGCCCTGTGCCGCTGACGGGCTCTGGCGGGACCGAGACGGACTTCACCCCGAGCGGCGTCGGCGGTGGCGGTACCATCACCACCTTCGGGGCCTATACCCTGCACGTGTTTACCGGTGACGGCGTGTTCGTGCCCCCGCCAGGACTCACCCAGGTGGACGTGCTGGTGGTGGGCGGCGGTGGTGGTGGTGGCGGCGACCGCTATGGGGGCGGGGGCGGGGGTGCCGGTGACGTGGTCTGGCAAACCGGCGTGACTCTTTCTGGCAACGCGGCGGTCGTGATTGGCGCTGGCGGTGCCGGCGGCACAGGGACGGGCTCGGGCAGCAACGGCAGTGCGTCGTCGTTTGCGGCAGCGTCCACGATCACCGCCATCGGCGGCGGCGGTGGTGGCCGCGGCGAAACCTCGGCCAATGGACTCGCCGGCGCGTCGGGCGGCGGTGGCGGCGCCACGAACGGCAACAACACCACGCGCACGGGGGGGGCAAGTACCGGAATCAACGGCAATGCCGGTGGCAATGGTACCAGCTCCAATTCGAACAACGACAACGTCCGCGGTGGTGGTGGTGGTGGTGCAGGCACGGCTGGTACCACTGGCACAGGAGGCAATGGCGGTTCAGGTGGTGCAGGGGGAGCAGGTGAGGACCTCAGCGCCAGTGTCGGCACCAGCGTCGGGGCCAGCGGCTGGTTCGGCGGCGGTGGTGGCGGCGGCAAGATGCAGAACGGCACGGGTGGCGCAGGCGGTCAGGGCGGTGGTGGTGCGGGTGGCGTCGCCGGTGCGCCCGTGGCAGGTACCGCCAATACCGGTGGCGGTGGCGGCGGTCGAGGAGGCACGACGAATGCCTTGACAGGCGCTGACGGGGGGTCGGGCATCGTGATCGTGCGCTACATCGCCACCCCCTCCAGCGACGAGTATCGCCTGCACAGCTTCACGGCCAACGACAATTTCGTGTTTCCCACCGGCAGCAGCTCGGTGGACGCCGTGCTTGTCGGCGGCGGGGGGGCAGGCGGGGGCGATCGTTACGGGGGCGGTGGCGGGGGGGCAGGCCAGGTCAGACTTGAAACCGGATTGTCCTTGACGGCCGGGACCACCTACCCGGTGGCCATTGGCCCCGGAGGAACGGCCACGACAGCGACCGGAGGCAGTGGCAGCACCACTACATTCAACAGCCTGAGCGCCATTGGTGGCGGCGGCGGTGCTCGCGGCGATGCGCCCACGACCAACGGTGTCAGTGGCGCTTCCGGCGGTGGCGGTGGCGGTGGATCTGCCAATACCACCGGCGGTACCGGCACCGCCGGCAACAACGGCAGCGGCGGTATCAATGGTGTCGACAACGACGACCTGGGAGGGGGTGGCGGCGGTGCCGCGACTGCTGCCACCGCGGGCATCATTGGCGCCAGTGGGCGCGGTGGCAATGGCGGTCAGGGTCTGGACCTGCGGCCCTATTTCGGCACTGGCGTAGGCGATGGCGGTGCCTTTGGTGGCGGCGGTGGCGGCGGCAAGCGCACTGGCGGCACCGGCGGTTTCGGCGGTGTTGGTGGCGGTGGGAACGGAGCAACCTTCCTTGGCTCTGCAGCACTGGCCAATACCGGGGGCGGGGGCGGCGGCACTGGTGGCGGCGTGAACGACTCCCTCGGCGGTGCCGGTGGCTCCGGCGCAGTGGTGCTGCGCTACCGTCCCGGCAGCATGGAAATCATCCAGCAGCCCTCGATCTCGGTCATCGCCGGTGAAGTGATCGCCCAGGATACCGTGGTGCGGGTGCTCGATGCCGATGGCGACCCGGTGGTGGGCGTGAATGTCACCGCCACCAAGTCCTTCGGGCCGGGTGCGCTGGGCGGCACCCTGGTGCGCGCCACCGACAGCAACGGCGACGCCACCTTTGACGATTTCTTCATCAACGACCTGACCGGGGGCGACCACCGCGTCGAGTTTTCCGTGCCGGGTTCCACGGACGTCGTCGAATCCAACAACATCTTCGTGCGTGTACTGCATTACGAGATCGAGCATGATCTCAACGCCGGGATCTGTCAGGCGGGCGTGACCGTCACGGTGCGCGTGGTCGACCAAGTGGGCGATCCCGCCCTGGACTTCGATGACAACTTCACTCTCACCAACGACCAGAACCTCGGCAACTACCTTCTGCTGACGGGCCTGGGCAGCTTCAACAACGGTGCGGCCAACGACGGCCAGGCGGGCTACACCTTCGACCCGGACGACGACGGGGTGGCGCAGTTCACGTTCACCTCCACCACGGCGGCCACTTACGCCTTCAACGTCACTGCGCCCTCCTGGGTGCTGGAAGACTACGCCGGCCCCCTGGTCCTGGAAGCCTGCGAATTCCGCATCAGCCACGACCTGGCCTCGGGCGTCTGCGCCGTCGAGCCCATCAGCATCAGCGTGGTGGGCAGCACCAGCGGCAACCCCATCAGCGATTACACCGGGACAGTCACCCTGACGACCTCCGTGGCCCGGGGCAACTGGACCAAGACCGCGACGGCCTCGGATGCCAATGGCACCCTGGCGAATCTGGTCGCCAACGACGGCATCGCCACCTACGGCTTCGTGCTGGCCGATGCCGGCACCATCATCCTGGACTTCCGTGACACCACCGCCGGCACCGTCAATTTCAACCTCAGTGCCACCAATATCAGCGATGCCAGTTCGCCCTATGACCCGAACCTGGTGAACAGTGCCTGCAGCTTCCGCATCAGCCACGACGGGGCCTCGAACGTCTGCACACAGGAACCCGTGACCATCAGTGTCGTCGATGCGAGCGGCAATCTGGTGAGGTACGCCGGCAACATCAACCTGAGCACGACGGGGCTGGCCGGCGGCAACTGGAGCAAGACCAGCACGCCAGCTGACGCTCTGGGCACCCTGGACAATGGAGCCGCCAACGATGGCGCAGCCACCTACACCTTCACGAGTGCCGATGCCGGCAACATCGTGCTGAACTTCCAGAACAACAATGCCGGCACCCTGAACATCAACATCACGGCGGCGGGCGTGTCGGCCCCGGTTTCGCCGTATGACCCGAATCTGGTGAACAGTGCCTGCAGTTTCCGCGTGACCCACAGCGGCGCGACGGATGTGTGCTCGCTGGAGCAGGTGACAGTCACCCTGGTGGACAGCGGTGGCAGCACCGTCACCAATTACACCGGCACCATCAACCTCAGCACCACCACGGGCTTCGGCACGTGGGCCAAGACCGGGACGGTGGCGGACGCCGAGGGCACACTCACTGACCCGGTGGCCGAGGACGGCATCGCCACCTACAGCTTCGTGCTGGCCGATGCCGGCACCATCACCCTGAATTTCCGCCACAGCAGCGATTCGGGGGTGACGAACATCAATGTCTCTGACGGCGCCACCCTCGACCCGCGCAACGCGAGCAGCTCCTTCGACCAGAACATCACGGTGGGCATCTGCAAGGTGCAGATCAGCCACAGTGGCAGCGCCACCGCCTGCGAGGTGACAGCGGTGACCTTCACCGTGCGGGACAGTCTCAACAACCTGGCAGTGGACTATGTGGGTACCCTGACCCTGGGCACCAACACCAACAACGGCAACTGGTACGCCAACGATGCCGACGGCTCCCTGGTGGATACCGCAGGCGACGACAACGGTGTGGCCACCTACACCTTCGCGGCCAGCGACGATGGCGTGATCGTGCTCGACTTCGCCAACCCCCACGCCGAGCTGGTGAACTTCGACGCCACGGACGGCGACATCATCGTGGATATCACCGCCGACCCAAACCTTGTCGTCAATTCCTGCCTGCCGCAGCTGGTGGGCAATGCCTCCTGCGTCGTGGGCAGCAGCACCACGCTGCCGATTCCCGTGCAGAACAGCATCGCCAACCAGCGTGGCCGCATGGTGTTGATGATCATCGCCGGTGCCGATGACGCGCCCGCCATCAGCGCCCCCACCTTTGCCGGACAACCCATGACGCTGGTGCGTTCCCAGACCAGTACGCTGAGTGAGGACAGCACTGTCGAGATGTGGGCGATCTATGACGCGAATCTGCCTTCCGGCGCCGGACCGCACACGGGCAGCTTCAGTGGCGGGCCGGCCGGTTCCGCCATGTGTCTGCTGGCCTTCAACGAGGTCAGTCAGGCGCTGCCGCTGGCTGCCTCCCCTGCGGACACCGGCCCGGTGAACTCGTCTCAAGGCACAGGAGGTCGCACCACCACCGTCAGCACCACGGCGAACAATTCGCTGGTGGTCTCTGCTGCCAACTTCAATGCCGCCACCTTCTTCAACTTCGCTGCCCCGACGCCGACCTTCATGACACGCGCCTTCGGTCAGTCGCCCACGCCGGTGGCGAACCCCACGGGCAATGGCTCACGCTTCGGGGGCAGTGTGGGGCGCCAGCCGACAGCCGGCATCACCACTGTCACAGAGGTACTCAATTCGGTGACGCCGGATGTCGGCACCCATATCGTGGTGGCCTTCGAGCCGCTGGTGCAGGGCACGCCGCTGGCAACTGACTACGACCCCGTGCTGCTGTTCCAGACCTTTTCCGGCAACATGAGCTACCGAGCCGTGGGAGCCACCCTGCGTTCTACTTTCAACACAGACGCACCGGCGCCACTGGGCTGCAATTTCGTGGCCGAGGCCACGGGGTCGGCCGCCACTCTGACTCTGCCGGCAGGAGCCAGTGTTGAGGCGGCCTACCTCTACTGGGGGGCGTCGGGCAAAGTGGACAATCCGGGCTCCCAGATCGATGCCGATGTCACCTTCGGGCCGACCGGCAGCGAGGTGCCCATCACCGCCGACGAGATTTTCACGATCAACAATGCAGGCATCGACGCCAAGGCCGACTACTTCGCGGGGTTCCGCGAGGTCACGGCCCTGGTCAGCGGCAGCGGCAGCTACACGCTCAAGAACTTGACCGCCCAGACCGGGAGTGACTGGAATGCGAACCAGGCCTGCGCCGGCGGCTGGGCCATGATCGTGGTGTATGAGCACCCGGACGAGCGCCTGCGGGTGCTCAACCTGTTTCACGGCTTCCAGCCGTTCTGGAATTCGTCCTTCACCCTGGTGCCGCGCAACTTCCGCATGGCGCAGAACGATGCCGTGCAGAACCTGCCCAATGGCCAGATCACTCACATCACCCTGGAAGGCGACGAAACGCTCAACACGACCAATGAGCAAGAAGGCCTCGGGCTGCAGACGGCACCCAATGCCACGACCTTCGCCAGCATCCTGTCGAGCGTCAACCCGCTGGGGCAGGAGTTCAACTCCACCATCAGTCGCCCGGTGTATGTCTATGACGCAGGCACCGGCTATTTCGAGTTCGACGAAACCGGCGGCGTGAATGGTGATGGCTACGAGGTGGACAATCCCGGTCCGCAGGTCAGCTCGGGCGGCCCGCGCTTCGGCAATTCCTGGGGGCTGGACGTGGACACCCACTATGTCTACGGGGGCGCGCCCGGCACCCCGCTCTACAACTTCGCGATTCCCGGACAGGAAGCCGAACAGATCACCACGCGCTACAGTGCCGAGGCAGACCTGGTGATGCTGATGTCGGAAGTCATCAGCATCACCAACTTCCCGCTCGCCGATCTGGAAGTGTTCAAGAGCCAGGTCGGGCAGTTCAAGGTCAACAGTGAGGGCACCTACGAGATCACCGTCACCAACAACGGCGACGGCGGTGTGGACGGTGGTTTTGCCAGTGGCGTGGTGACGGTGGCCGATGTGCTGCCGGCCGGCATGGTGTTCAGCAGCACTGGCGATGTCAGCGGCATCGGCTGGAACTGCAGCGTGACGCTCAGTCCCGGTGCGTTCACCTGCACCTACAACATCGCCACCACCTGGACCGTGCTCGCCGGCGCCACCGTGCCCGGCCAGCTGCGCATGGATGAATCCCTGCCCACCATCACCGTCAACGTGGACATCCTGGGCAGCACCTACTTCCCCTTCGTTGCCAACAATGTCGACAACACCGTGCGCATGCTGCACTCGGGGGGCAATTGCGATGCGGCGGCCGATGGCCTGATCCCGGACCCGGACAGTTGTGACAGATCGCCCCAGTTCGACAATTTCAATGATCTGGAAGGTGGCAATCTCGACATCAACAACCTCAAGAACAAGCGCAGCAACAACAACAATCTGGACACCCTGACCAGCGTGGTCTATGGCGTGCGCGCCAATCTGTCCATCGACAAGTCCGTGGCCGACATTCTTGAGGCCGGCTCCCAGGCGTTCTACAACCTGCTGGTGACCAACCATGGCCCCGACGCCACCACGGCACCCATCACCGTGACGGACACCGCGCCGACGGGAGTGGAGTTCGTCTCCGCGATCGCCCCGGTGGGCTGGAGCTGCACCGTGCTGCCGGGCTCGCTGAGCTGCAGCTCCAACGCCGCCACGCTGGCCGTGAATGCGACGGCCCTGATCGAGCTGACGGTCAACGTGGTGGGTGCCGATGGCTATATCGTGACCAACACCGCGAGCGTTGCGCCCGGGGCCTTCAACTTCGACCAGGTGCCCGCCAACAACAACGACACGGACATCACCGAGATTGTCGGTCCGCCCGTGGCGTCCCAGGAGAAGTTCCTGCTGTCCGTCAGCTCGCTCGGGGGCCAGACCACCATCGGCGGCCTGAGCAATATCGAGGACGACGACTACATCATCTACGACCCGGTGACGGATCAGGCCACGAAGTTCTTCGACAACAGCGACCTGGGATTCAACGTCAACGACGCCGACGCCGTGCACCTCATGAAGAACGGCCACATCGTCATTTCCGCGGCCACGAGCAGCAGCATCGGTACCGGCCCCGAGCTGCTGAATTTCGGCCCGGGCGACCTGGTGGTGTACGACCCGATTCTGCAGACCACGGAAATGCTGTTTGACGGCTCCGAGGAATTCGGCGGCACGAACCCCGGGGATGTGAACATCACCGCCGTCTATGTGCTCGACAACGGCCAGATCATCTTCGCCGCCACGCCCGGCGTGGACACCACGATCGGCAGCAACAACCTGAGCTTCTCCAAGGACGATCTGGTGCTCTACAACCCCGCCACGGGCATCGCCAGCCTGTTCTTCGAGGGCGCGACCTACTTTGATACGGACAACGATGCGGACGCCGTGATCCAGGGCTTCTATCTGCGCGTGGACCCGAGCAACCCGAACGGCAATGTCAATCAGTTGATCCTGACCGTGCGCGATGCCAATGACGATGTCGTCACGATCCGCGCTGTTGTCGACTTCGACCCGGTCACCGGTACGCTGTTCACCCAGGACGATGTCACCCAGATCAATCTGGTCGCCGAGGAAACGGAGAACCTGTTCCTGGGCGATGTGGAACTGGGTGTGTTCGAGTCCAGCGGGGACGAGGCCGACCTGTTCATCGACGCTCTGCATGTGATCGAGGATGGCTACATCGGCCACTTCCGCCTGAGCGAAGTGGGCGGCAGCGCCAGCGTGTGTTCCGCTTCGGGCATCCAGATCCGCCTGAGCAAGCACGAGGGCCTGACCCATACCCGCGACACCGATTACTACGGCACCGTGCGTCTGACCACCAATACGCTGGAAGGCGACTGGACCCTGGTCAGCGGCAGCGGCACGCTGAGCAATGGCACGGCGGATGACGGCGCGGCGCTCTACACCTTCGTGCCCGCCGACGGCGGCACGGTGATTCTGGCCCTGAACCAGAGCACGCCGGGCGTGGTGAACGTGGATGTCACCAATGGCATTGCCCGCGAGGGGCATCCCCCGGGTACCGGTTCGGAGGCGCCGACTTTCACCTTCTCCGAAGGCGTGAACCTGGTCTACGCCGACAACTTCGGCACGGTGGCCTTTTCCAACCAGGACGGCACCAATGGCTGGTCTGCCAACTGGACGGAGAACGATGTCACTTCCGGCCCGGCAGCGGGTGATGTCAGGATTTCCGGCGGCGCTCTGGTGATGACGCGTGCCGGCGGCACCTCCGGGCCGAGTCTCGCCCGCACCGTCGACCTGAGTGGCGCGACGCTGCAGTCCGACCTGATCCTGAGCTTCGACTACAGTTTCGCCGGCCTGGGCACCTTCGAGGAGATCGTGGTCGAGGCGCGCCACAGCTCCCTGGCGGCGTGGCAGCAGGTCGCTCTCTACAAGCGCGGCACCACGCTGCCGAACACGGCCAGCGGCAGCGGCGCCTCAGGCAATCTGAACGTCTCCAGCGTGCTGCTGGACGATCCGACGGCGACCACCGAGATCCGCTTCCGCATCGTGCAGGGCTACACCACCGGCAACACCTTCACGATCGACAACGTGCGCCTGACGGCTGTGACCACGGACTGTGACGTCAGCCCCCTGGGCGTCAGTCATTACGAGATCTCGATCAATGGCATCACCAGCGGCACGGCCAATGGCGTGGCCTGTGTGGGCGCGGAGGTGATCATCACCGCGCACGACGCCGCCCACAGCCCCGTGCTGCCCGGCGCGATTCCCATCACCCTGAGCAGCAGCACCGGCCGCGGCAACTGGTCCCGCATCATCACCGGCGATGGCCTGCTGGCCAACGGCACGCCGAACGATGGCGCAGGCACCTACACCTTCCCGGCGGACGAAGAGAGCGTGACTCTGCACTTCGATTACACCGGGCCGCTGACGGACCCGGAGGTGGTGAATCTCAACGTGACCGATGGCACGGCCACGGAGATCCTCACCGAAGACCCGAACTACTCCGTGTCCCAGGTCGGCCTGCGGGTGTACAACGCCGACACCGCCAATGCCGTGTCGCCGATTCCGCTGCAGATTGCCGGCAAGTCGTCCGCAGTGTCACCCAATGCGTCGAATCTTTACGTGCAGGTCGTGAATTCCTCCGGCACCAATCCTGGCGTGTGCGAGCCGCTGTTCTCGGCCGGACAGACGCTGCAGTTCGAGTTTGCCGCACAGTGCGATGACCCGACCGCCTGCGTCACGGCCACGGAGAGCTTCCAGGTCAACACCACCTCCGTGCCGCTGATCGATGCCGGTGACCCCGTCAGCCACACGGCCGTGAACATCACGCTGGTGGATATCGACGCCGGTCCGGGCGAGATTCCGGCGGCGCCGATCGTGATCCGCTACACGGATGTGGGCAGGATGCGGCTGCACACCCGTTTCGACATTCCCTTCGATGACGGCAGCCTGACGCCGGCGCTGGCCGCCAAGTCCGGCGACAGGCTGGATGTGGTCAGCAATCAGTTCATCGTGCGGCCCTTCGGCTTCGACATCGACTTCTCGGACGGGCGCGATCTCAATGGCACCGCCGACGCCTCCTACGCGGCCGATCACACCGGTTCACGCTGGAAGATCGCCGGCGAGGCCTTCGACACCACCCTCACGGCGGTGGCGTGGACATCCGTCGATGATGCCAATGGTGATGGCATGCCGGACAATGGCGCGGATCTCAGTGACAACCACAAGACGCCGAATTTCCACATGGACTCGGATGCCGGGGACTACAGCGTCGAGCTGCGCGTGCTGCAGACCCGCGTGCCGGGCGGCATCGCCGGCGAGCTCACCGACAACGACTTCGACAATTTCGCGCTGGGTGCCGAGACCCACAGCGTGGTCTACAACGAAGTCGGCATCATCGACATGTATGCCACCATCGTCGACGACAACGGCGATGCGACGACCTATCTGGGCACGGAATCCGTGGAGGGCAGGGTGAACTATGTGGGCCGCTTCTACCCGAACCTTTTCAAGGTGACCGAGACGGATCTGCTGTCGCGGGTGTTGCAGGCCTGCACCCCGGAGTCCACGTTCACCTACATGGGCGAGGACTTCGGTGTGGAGCTGACGCTGACGGCGAAAGGGCTGACTGAAGGCGGCGACTACACCACGGTGAACTACCGCGGCGACTTCGCGAAGCTGGACACCTTCGCGGAGCTGGACTTCGTGGCCATCGACGACATCGGCAGTGCCGACGACGTGGACTACAGCGACAGGCTCGAGAACGCTCCCAGCGGCGGCATCGACGCGGACTTCAGCAACGACTGGAGCAGCGGCATTCTGGAACTCACGGGCAATCTGCGCTTCAACCGCGCGGCCGATGGTGTGCCGGACGGCCCGCTGCCGGATCTGCGCATCGCCTTCCTGCCCACTGACGAAGACGGCGTGACCATCGATCCGGCGCGCGAGGACGTGCTGACTTCACTGGCGCTGCTGACGGTGGATCTCGACACCCTGGCCACCGAGCCGGCGGATGGCGAATGGTATCTGCTGCAGGAACACGCGTTCCGTTACGGGCGCCTGATCATCGAGAATGCCTACGGTCCGGAGACGGAGGATCTTGCTCTGACCTTCGTGGTGGAATACTTCGATGGCGAGGAATTCGTGCGCAACACCCTCGACAGCTGCACGCTGATCGATGTGGACGATCTGAGCTATGTCGGCGGCACTTACACTGGCGATCTGGACAGTGGCGAGACAGCGCTGCAGACACCGGACACCACACGCTTCCTCAATGGCCAGACGCAGGGCCTGGAGAACGTGGCGAGCCCTACCGATGCGCCGCTGCTGACCAGCGCGCCGGGCGAGGGCAATGCGGGAACCGTGAACGTGACACTCAATCTTGGCGCGGCCGGCCTGAGCTTCCTGGGCTTCGAGTGGGATGACGCGGATGATGACTACGACGAGGACCCGGTGGGCGTGATCGAATTCGGTCAGTACCGCATGCACGACCGCATCATTCACTGGCAGGAAATCTACAACCGCCCCACACCCTGAGTCAGGGGTGCGGGACGGCAGGCGCGGCGCTCAGTCCTGATCGTCGCCGCCGGCGTCCATGTCCAGCTCCTTGATCTTGCGCGTGAGCGTGTTGCGGCCCCAGCCCAGCAGCAGTGCAGCATCGCGCCGTCTGCCCGCCGTGTGCTTGAGTGCCACCTCGATCATGGTGCGTTCGAACACCGGGGTGGCCTGGTTGAGAATTTCCTTGTGCCCCAGATTCAATTCCTGATCCGCCCAGTGGTGCAGCAGCTGTGACCAGCTGCCCGCGCTGCTGCTCTGCGCCTGGGCTTCCAGCAGTTCCGGCGGCAGATCGTCGATGTGCACCTCACGGCTGGAGGCCATCACGGTGATCCAGCGGCAGAAGTTCTCGAGCTGGCGCACGTTGCCCGGCCAGTTGAGGCCGGTGAGGTATTTCTCGGTTTCCGGTCGCAGCACCTTGGGCTCGGTCTCCAGCTCCTCGGCCGCCTTGAGCAGGAAGTGCTGGGCCAGGCGCGGGATGTCCTCGCGACGGTCGCGCAGGCGCGGAATGTGGATGCGAATCACGTTGAGGCGGTGGAACAGGTCTTCCCGGAACAGGTGCTTGGCCACCAGGGCTTCCAGGTTCTGGTGGGTGGCCGCGATGATGCGCACATCCACCTTGATCGGCGTGTGGCCGCCCACACGATAGAACTCGCCGTCTGAGAGCACGCGCAGCAGACGTGTCTGGGTTTCGGGTGGCATGTCGCCGATCTCGTCCAGGAACAGGGTGCCGCCATTGGCCTGCTCGAAGCGCCCGGTGCGCTGGGCCGTGGCGCCGGTGAAGGCGCCCTTTTCATGACCGAAGAGTTCGGATTCGATCAGATCCTTCGGGATGGCGGCCACGTTCAGAGCGATGAACTGGTTCTTTCTGCGCGGACTGTGGCGATGCAGGGCATGGGCCACGAGTTCCTTGCCGGTGCCGGATTCGCCGTTGATCAGCACGGTGATGTTGGACTGCGAGAGGCGGCCGATGGCGCGAAAGACTTCCTGCATCGCCGGGGCCTCGCCGATGATGTCCTTGGTCTTCTCGAGCACGGGCGGGGGCGCCTCGACATTCTTCTCTTTCGCATGCTCGAGCGCGCGCACCGTCATCGCCACGGCCTCGTCGATGTCGAAGGGCTTGGGCAGGTACTCGAAGGCCCCGCGGCTGTAGGAAGACACCGCGCTGTCCAGGTCGGAATGGGCGGTCATGATGATCACGGGCAGTTGCGGGTACTGGTCATGCACGGTGGAGAGCAGGTCCAGACCGTTGATGCCGGGCATGCGGATGTCGCTGATGATGGCGTCAGGACGCTCCTTTTCCAGTCGGTGCAGCAGATCCTCGCCATTCTCGAAACATTGCGTGTGCAGGCCGTTCTTGCTCAGGGACTTTTCCAGTACCCAGCGGATGGACTTGTCGTCATCGAGTACCCAGACGCTGTTGTGCTTGCTCATGATGCTTGGTCCTGTGTGTCTGTCTGAATGCGCTTGCCCCGCCTGATTGGTGCCACGGGGATGTAGATGGCGAAACGCGTGTGCCCTGGCTTGCTGTCACACTCGATCATGCCCTTGTGCTGGTTGATGATGGAGTGGGCGATGGACAGTCCGAGCCCGGTGCCCTCGGCGCGTCCGCTGATCATTGGGTAGAAGATGCTGCCGATGAGGTCTTCCGGGATTCCAGGGCCGTTGTCGATCACTTCGATGCGTGCGGCCAGACGGTGGAAGACGGTGCCGATGGTGATGTTGCGCAGCACCCGGGTGGTCAGCTCGATCCTGCCTGCGCTGTGCCGCACATTCGGGCTCTCCAGGGCCTGCATGGCATTGCGCACGATGTTGAGCACGGCCTGTATCAGCTGTTCGGCATCGGCCATGACCTCGGGAATGCTGGGGTCGTAATTGCGCTCGATGTGAATGTCCTTGTCCATGACTTCCACGGCGATCAGGCTGCGGACGCGTTCCAGCACCTCGTGGATGTTGATCGGCTTGAGCTGGGGGGGCTTGCGCGTGCCCACCAGGCGGTCCACCAGATTGTGCAGGCGGTCGGCCTCTTCGATGATGACGCTGGTGTAGTCGGTCAGCTCGCCTTCGGGCAGTTCCCTGGCCAGCAGCTGGGCCGCTCCGCGAATCCCTCCAAGCGGATTCTTGATCTCGTGAGCGAGTCCCCGCACCAGTTCCCGAGTGGTCTCGTGCGTGTTGACCAGCGCTTCTTCCTTGCTGATGCGTTCCGCGTAATTGATGGTCTGGATCTCCATCAGGATCTGCGCATCCTCCAGATCCACGAGGGGGGTGATGGTGTAGTCGACGCAGATGGTGCGCCCCTGCAGCAGGCTCAGCTCGGCCTTGCGGCGGGTGAAACTGTGATGGCTGCTGCGCGCGTTCTGGATGTCGGCGATGTCCTGCGCCGCCCCGGGGAAGATGTCACCGATCCAGGACTTGTAGATCTGCCGCCCGCTGATGGCCAGCATGCTTTCACCTGCCAGATTGATGTAGGTGAGCCGCAGCTCCTGATCGAAAACGATCACGCCGGTGCTCAGATTGTCCAGCAAGCGCTTGTGGAGAGGGTCTATGGCCACGTCTGTTGCTCTTTCGCGGTGCACACCAGTTGTGCATCGCACAGGTTTCGGGGAGACCATGCAATAAGCAAACCAATCGCGGAAGTACCTGAATCCGGGGCTTTCCCGAGCATGGGTGCCCCTGCTTGAATCGACTATGCACCACAATGGTGCAAAGCTCAACGATATGCTGTTCCATAATGGCGCCCTGCACGGCATTCGCGATTGCGGGGGCAAAAAAAAGCCCGGCGCGATGGCCGGGCTTTCTCGTGACTCTGCAGCGGATCAGACGCTGTAGTACATGTCGAATTCCACCGGGTGGGTGGACATGTTCAGACGTGTGCAGTCCTGTGACTTCAGTTCGATGTAGGCATCGATCAGGTCGTCGCAGAACACGCCGCCCTTCTTCAGGAACTCGCGGTCCTTGTCGAGGGATTCCAGCGCTTCGTCCAGGGAGTAGCAGACGCGCGGGATCAACGCCTCTTCTTCCGGCTCCAGGTCGTAGAGATCCTTGGTGGCGGGGTCGCCGGGGTGGATCTTGTTCTGGATGCCGTCAAGGCCGGCCATCAGCATGGCGGAGAAGAACAGGTAGGGGTTCGCTGTCGGGTCACCGAAACGCACTTCGATGCGCACGGCACGCGGGTTGCCGCCCAGGATGTAGGGGATGCGGATCGCGGCGGAACGGTTGCGTGAGGAGTAGGCCAGCAGAGTCGGGGCTTCGAAGCCTTTCACCAGACGCTTGTAGGAGTTGGTGGAGGCGTTGCCGAAGGCGTTCAGGGCCTTGGCGTGCTTGATGATGCCGCCGATGTAGTACAGCGCTTCCATGGACAGACCGGCGTACTGGTCGCCGGCGAACACGTTCTTGCCATCCTTGGAGATGGACTGGTGCACGTGCATGCCGCTGCCGTTGTCGCCGACCAGGGGCTTCGGCATGAAGGTGGCGGTCTTGCCGTAGGCGTCTGCGGTGTTGTGCACGCAGTACTTCAGGATCTGCACTTCGTCAGCCTTCTTCACCAGCGTGTTGAACTTGGCACCGATTTCCAGCTGACCGGCGTTGCCCACTTCATGGTGGTGCAGCTCGATGGTCAGGCCCATCTCGGTCATGGTGTCGCACATGGCGCAACGCAGGTCCTGGAAGGAGTCGATGGGGGGAACGGGGAAGTAGCCGCCCTTGACCTTCGGACGGTGGCCCTTGTTGCCGCCTTCGATGGCCTTGTCGGAGGACCAGGCCGCTTCGTCGGAACCGATCTCGAAGAAGGAGCGGTTCATTTCAGTCTTCCACTTCACTTCGTCGAACACGAAGAATTCGGGCTCGGGGCCGAAGAAGGCCTTGTCGCCGATGCCGGTGGACTTCAGGTATTCCTCGGCGCGGCGGGCCACGGAGCGCGGATCGCGGTTGTAGCCCTGCATGGTCTTGGGCTCGATGATGTCGCAGGTGATGTTCAGCTGCGCGTCATCGGAGAACGGGTCCATGACGGCAGTGCTGTCGTCCGGACGCAGGATCATGTCGGACTCGTTGATGCCTTTCCAGCCGGCCACAGAGGAGCCGTCGAACATCACGCCGTCCATGAAATTCTCGTCCACGACAGCCGCGGGGAAGGTCACGTGCTGCTCTTTGCCCTTGGTGTCGGTAAAACGGAGGTCAACCCACTTTACGTCGTTTTCTTTAATCAGTTTCAGAGTCTTTTCAGACATTCTTGATCCTCCGTGAGATCGAGAAATGGACGGCTGGCGTCTTGGTTTAATGGCTGTCGCCGCGGCAGAACCGTGGCTCCTTTGAAGCCTTGCTTGCTCTCTTGTGTCTTGTTTGAGCGCTATCGCGAGCAGGCAGACTGCTCAACAAGTAAGCGTTGCAAACCTATAATAGCGCGCAAGCTGGCCTTGTGTGCAGGGGTGGAGCAAAATATATGCCAGTCACCCACTGCCCTGCAGGCGAGCAATTCCGCGCCCTCCAGACCGAGCGACGCATTGCCTGGCGCCAGCAATGCACCATAAAAGAGCGTCCTCAATACTCATGCCCCATTATGGGGCGCACAACGTTTCTGCCTTGATCAAACGAGCCTGTCCCATGCTGTATGTCGTTCGCTTCAGCCCCGAGATCATCATCAAGAGCCGGGATGTCCGGCACCGCAATATCCGTGTGCTGCGCCGCAGCCTGCGCACCCAGGTGGCAAGAATGCACCCGGACATTCGCGTGCGCGGCGACTGGGACAGTCTGGAGGTGGAAGTGCCCGACGCCGCAGCCGGCACGCAGGAGCAAGTGACGGAACTGCTGGCTCACACGCCGGGCATCGCGTTGTTCCTGCAGGTGTCCAAGCTGCCGCTGCCCGACCTCGACGGCGTGGCGCAGCAGACACTGCTGCACTACGCGAGCCTCTTGCCCGGCCGCCGCTTCGCCGTGCGCTGCAAGCGCACCGGCAGCCACCCCTTCAACTCACTCGATGTGGAACGTCATGTCGGCCGCCATCTGCTGCAGGCCTGCCCCACGGCGCGTGTCGACCTCACTGCACCCGAGCTTGTGGTGAAGGTCGAGATCCATCACGACGAACTCTTCGTGGTGGAGCGCAGCTTCAAGGGGCTGGGCGGCTACCCGCTGGGCACCCAGGATGACGTGCTGTCGCTGATCTCCGGCGGCTTTGATTCCTCGGTCGCCAGCTACCTGACCATGCGCCGGGGGCTGGTGACGCACTTCTGCTGCTTCCGTCTGGGCGGTCGCGAACACGAGCTGGCGGTGAAGGATGTGGCGCTCTATCTGTGGATGCGCTTCGGGGCCTCGCACCGGGTGAAGTTCGTGACCGTGCCCTTCGAGGCGGTGGTTGACGAGCTGGCCGCGAAGCTCGAGAGCGGTCTGCGCGGCGTCATCCTCAAGCGCATGATGCTGCGCGCTGCCACCCGTGTGGCGGATCAGCTGCGCATTCCAGCCCTGGTGACAGGCGAGTGCGTGGCTCAGGTGGCAAGCCAGACGCTGGCCAACCTCGCGGTCATCGACGCGGTCACCGACAAGGTGTTGCTGCGTCCGCTGATCGTGACCGACAAGCAGGACATCATCGACATCGCGCGACGCATCGGCACCGAGGAGTTCTCTCGCCACGTGCCCGAATTCTGCGGCGCGGTATCGCAGAAGCCGACCACACGTGCCTGTCCACAACGTGTTGCAGAACAGGAGGCATTGTTCGACTTCGAGATTCTGGACGCAGCAGTCAAGGATGCACAGATCCAGATGATCGATCGGGTGATGGAGAGTTTCGACGGGCGGCAGCCGCATGTGACGCATGAACTGCCGGCAAACCGGGCCACGCTGATCGATATCCGCCACCCGCAGGAGCGGGACGCGCAGCCCTTGCCGGAGCCCTTGCAGGCATTGCCAGTGCTGCACATTCCCTTCTACGAGCTGCAGTCACGCCTCTCCACGCTTTCGCCGGCAGAACACTATGTGCTGTACTGCGCGAAGGGGGTCATGAGTCGACTTCACGCAGCCCACATGCAGGCTGCCGGCTTTGCCGGTGTCAGCGTGTTCAGCGCGCAGTCGCCCCCCGCCGATACGGCGACCGCTACGCCGGCACCCTCTGCGCCCGCGAACGCGTGATGCGCCGGTCGCGCTCCGTGTCCTGCGGGTGTTGCAGGAGCAGGTCGCGGAAGGCCGATGGGACCAGTGGCCGCGCATACAGATAACCCTGGCCCAGCAGATGCCCCTGGTCTGCAAGCCAGTGCGCGATCTCCGCGGTTTCGATGCCTTCGGCCACCACCTGCAGCCCCATCTCGTCCGCAATGCTGATCGCCGCCTGCACCAGTGTCTGTGAGGTGCGTGACTCGATGACATCAGCAATGAAATGCTTGTCGATCTTGATCTCGTCGATGGCCAGATCCTTCAGCTTCTCGAAACTGGAATAACCGGTGCCGAAATCATCGAGTGAGATACGCACGCCCCGGATGCGCAGGCTGGCGATGGTGGCGCTGCTGCAGGCGGCGTCGCGGCTGATGCCGCGCTCGGTGATTTCCACCGTCAGGCGCTGCGCTGGAAAATCGTGACGCCGCAGGATCTCCTGCACCAGATTGGCCAGCCGCGGGCTTTCCAGCGCCGACACCGGCACGTTCACGCTCAGGGTGCCGGTGAAGTGGGTGCCGGCTGTCGCCGCCTTGAAGCGTTCGATGGCATCGTCAAGCATGTAGAGCGAGAAGGCCATCGACAATGGCCCCCCTTCCAGGGCGTCGATGATCGAGCCCGGGCCGAGCAGTCCCAGTCGAGGGTGCGCCCAGCGACACAGTGCCTCGGCCCCGGTGCAGCGCCCAGTGTTCAGGTCATACTGGGGCTGGAAATGGGACAGGAACTCATTGCGGGCCAGAGCCCGGTGCAACTCCTGCTCCAGTGACAGGCCGCCGTTGGGCATCGGTGTCTTCAGGGGCGCGTCCGTGCACACCCTGTCTGCCAGGCGTGCCTGCAGCAGAGGCGTCAGTCGCGCAGCGGACAGGGGTTTCGCGGCGATCTCCACCGAGCGGAACTGCAACTGTCTGGCCACCGAGGCGGTCAGCCTCAGCGTCTTGCTTTCCAGACCGCTGATCAGGATCAGGTGAATGTTCCTGGCGCGCTCTCCAAGTCCCTGCATGAAACCAATGGCGTCACCGTCGGGCAGATTCAGGTCCAGCAACAGGGTGTCCAGGGATTCGAGCATGGCAGCGGTGACGCTGCTGGTGCTGAGGGTGCTGGTCACGGCGAATTCCCGGCCGGCGATATGGCGGACCTGACGATGCACGAAGGGGTCGTCGTCCACCACAAGGAGGCGGCGCTGGCGGTGCTGTTCAGTCATGGGGCGGGCCGTCTCGTTCGGTCGCATCCGTGCCTTCCACGATGGCGATCAGGTCCTGCATCTTCACCGGCTTGGCGATATAGCCATCCATGCCGGCCTCGCGGCAGCGTATGGCGTCACTCTGCAGGGCGTGTGCAGTCAGCGCGATGATGCGAGGCCGCCGGCTGGTGTGGTCGTTGAGCCAGCGGATGATCCGCGTGGCCTGAATGCCGTCGAGTTCGGGCATCTGCAGATCCATCAGGATCACGTCGTAGTCCTGCGTGGCGGCCATGGCCACGGCGCGTGCGCCATCGTCCGCGACATCCACCTGATGCCCACGTCGCAGCAGCACGGTGCTGATCAGCTTCTGGTTCACCAGATTGTCTTCGGCCAGCAACACTCGCCTGGGCGTGGGTGCTTGCAGGGCCGGGGCAGGGTGGGTGGTGTCCGTGGCGGGAGGCCTGCCGGCGGCAGGCTGTGGTGTGCAGCCCAGTGTCACCGTGAACCCGAAGCGGCTGCCCCTGCCGGGCTCGCTGTGCACACTGAGCGAGCCTCCCATCAATTGCACCAGCTGGGATGAAATGCTGAGCCCGAGGCCGGTACCGCCAAAGCGGCGCGTGATCGAGGTGTCTGCCTGCGCGAAGGCGGCGAAGATGTGCTGCTGCTTGTCTGCACTGATGCCGATGCCGGTGTCTTCCACTTCAAAGCGGATCTGCGCCGCCTCCGCGCGGCGGGAGAGGGCCGTGACACGCAGGACGATGCCGCCGCGCTCGGTGAACTTGATGGCATTGGACAGCAGGTTCAGCAGCACCTGGCCCAGCCGCGTGGCATCGCCTGTCACTTCATCCGGCACGTCGGCACCGATGGCGACATCGAGCGTGAGTCCCTTCTGCGCAGCCCGCATGATGGGCTCCCGGGTGAGATTGCCAAGCAGACTGCGCAGCGTCAGCGTCGATTCCTCCAGCAGCAGCTGCCCCGCTTCTATCTTGGCGAAGTCGAGCAGATCGTTCACCAGCAGCAGCATCTGATCGGCGCAGTTCGAGGCCGTCAGCAGGAATTCTTCCTGCTCCTGGGCATGCTGCGCCTGCCGGCTCAGTTCGAGCATGCCGATGACGCCGTTGATCGGTGTGCGCAGTTCATGGCTCATGTGTGCCAGGAAGTCGCTCTTGGCCTGGCTGGCGCGCTCCGCCGCCTGCATCGCGGCACACAGTTCCTGCTCGGCTTGCTTCAGCCGGGTGATGTCGCGCAGCACCCCGACGATCAGCGTCTCGGTGTCGAAGGCATTGGCGCTCAGGGCGACGTCCAGCGTCAGCTCCCGGCCGTCTCCTGCCATGGCCAGCAGCTCCTGGCGATAGGTCTCCGCCGGTCGGCTCTGCACGCCGTCCAGATACCTCTGCACCGATGCGCGCGCAGCCGGTTGCAGCAGGTCGAAGAAGCTGGCGCCTTCCAGGGTTTGCGCAGACTGGCCGAACATCTCGCAGGTGGCGGGGTTGACGGAATCGATCTGGCCGTCGGGGCCGAGCACGATGATGCTGTCCAGTGCCGTGTCCACGATGGCGCGGCGGCGCTGCTCCTCGCGGCGCAGGCGTCGCTCCATCTCGATGCGGGCGGAGTCGGCGCGAAACGCGAGGATCAGCGTCGAGCACGTCGCCACGAACAATTCCAGACTGGCCAGTGTACTTTCATCGTAGCCGCCAGGCCGGTTCGCGATACCAATCATTCCAACAAGGCGGTCCGCGCTGTAGATGGGCACGCCCAGAAAGGCGTGCATTGGCGGGTGTCCGTGGGGCAGGCCACCGGCGCGTGGGTCGCGCGTCGGTGCATTCGCGAAGACAGGCTTGCCCGTGGTCATCACCCGCCCGAACAGCGTCTGCAGATTGCGGAACTCCATGCCGCTCAAGCGCGCCTGATCGTAGAGCGCGCGTGTGGGCTCGTCCCAGGCGATATTGCTCAGGGCATGGGATTTGAGATAAGGCTGGCCCTGAGGGTCGTGCAGGACTTCACCGATGAAGCCGTACTCGCTGTTGCTGATGCGCAACAATTCCTCCAGCATCACGTCGAAGGGCGAGTTCTTCGATTCCGGGCCGATGTAGTCGAGCAGTGCGCCGTTCAGTGTCTGCAGCAGGGCATTGGTTTCCCTGTAGCTCTTCTCGGCGCGCATCAGGTCGGTGATGTCGCGGGCGGAGGCGTAGATGAGGTTCTCGGCTGCGCTGTACACAGCGGACCACTCGAGCCAGCGGTATTCCCGGCCCTGACAGCGGTAGCGATTGCGAAAGCCCTTGATGGCCCCCTGCGCCGGCAGATCGCGCATGACGTGGAGCGTGCTCTCGATGTCCTGGGTATGGACGAGCGCAAGAAAGGAGGTCTCGCGCAGTTCTTCTTCCGACTGCCCCAGGATCTGTGCCAGGGCCCCGTTCACACGGCTGAACGTGCCATCCATGGTGGCAACGCAGTACGCATCGGCGCTGAGGCTGAAGATCTCGAAGTTCATGTGAGCGTGCTGTCAGAGAGGCTGGAAGTGTGCATGCAGGCCCGCACAGAGGATTTCAGCTTGAATTCTTGCATGAAGGCGAGCCACCATATTGTACAAATATGTATCAATCCCCCCAGAACAGAGGGCAGTGCGTGAGCTCCACAAGTCATGAGAAGTTGACAGGCAGCAATCCCGCCAGCGGTGCCATGAACCGCCCGCTGGTCGCGATTCTCGACGACGACGAAGTCATGCTGCGGGTATTGAAACTGCAGTTGGAGCGCCGCCGATTCCGCTGCGTGGCCTTCGCTCGCACCGATGCCTTCCTGCAGTATCTGGAGAGCGAGGAGCGCGCGGCCCTGTACATCGTCGACTACTTCCTCGACTCCCGTCGTCTTTCGGGGCTCGATATCTGCCGCAAGATCAAGAGCCGTTACCGCGCTCCCGTGATCATGCTCACCGCCAACAAGGGCACTTCGACCATCGTCAACTGTCTGCAGGCCGGCGCCGACCAGTACATCGTCAAGCCATATCACATTGACGAGCTGGAGGCGCGCATGCAGGCCACGATGCGCCTGTATGACTCGCAGCAGGAGGCGGCCAACGTCGCCACGGCGGCGGAACGCCTGCGCGAGTGTGTCACGGTGAACTGGTTGCTGCGTGTCATTTCCGTCGCCGATGGCAGTTTCGTCCGGCTGACGGAAAAGGAAATGGCGCTGTTCGAGCTGCTGGCCTCGGAAGACGGACCACTGGATCGCGAACGCGTCTATGCTTCGATCTACGGGGCTGCCATGACTCCTTTCAATCGCTCCATCGACATTCTGGTCAGCCGCCTGCGCAAGAAGCTCGGGGAACTGCAGGCAGGCATCGACATTCTCACCGTGCGCGGTGGCGGCTACATCCTGGCGGTTCCGGATCGCGAGCACGGCGTGGCATGAGCCAGGACGCGCTGCCATGGCTTGACGCCCGCCTGCTTGCCGAGGCACTGGAAACCGACGCGCCGGAGGTGTTGCGGGATTTCTACAGTCTGTTCCTGCAGCAAGTGCAGGAGTTGCAGCAACAGCTTGATGGCTTCAAACCTCCCTTCGACACCGGCGAGTTGCGCTTGCTGGCGCACAAGTTGAAATCCTCTGCCCGCACCGTGGGCGCCCTGGCGCTCGGGGAGCAGCTGGAGGCGCTCGAGCGTGCCTGCCTGCAGGGCAGCTCGGCGACCACCCTCGAGGCCATTCTGGTCGCGACCCGCCGGGCCGGCGCGCAGACTGGCCGCGAGGTGCAGGCCTGGCTCGACGATCACGTCGATTGATACAAATTTATACAATGTCGGCTTCGTCGAAGTGCTAGCCATGCCGCATGGTTGCTGTGAGTTCAGCGCCACGGACGGACCCGACGCCATGACTGTTGACGATTCCACTCTGCTGGACCTGTGTCTGGCCCTCGACCCTGCCTTGAGCGGCTCCGAGCTGGTCGGGGCATTCCTTGGCACCTGGCATGCCCGCTACCCCGGCACGCACGTCGACATCCGACTGCTCCCCTCTCTGCAGCACGCTTCTGACACGCTGGTGCCAGGCACCGAACAGTGCGTCTTGCCCGGGCTCGGCATCCTGCAGCTGACGGGCCTGCCTGCAAGCCTGACCGACACTTCCCGTGCGACTCTGCTGCGCGTGCTGCAACATCTCGGTGCCCTGCTGGGTGCCGCGGAGCAACGCGCGGCGCAACAGCGCGATGCCCGTCTGCAGGCCATGCTCAATCACTTTGCGGGCATGGGCTGCTGGCTGCAGCGGCCCGACACCGATGTGCTGGAACTGGATGCCGGCCTGCGTGAGCTGGCTGCGTTGCCGGCAGAGCGCTGCAGCCTGGCCGACTTTCTGGCTCAGGTCGAGCCGGCCGATCGCGAGGAATTGCAGCTCATCATGGCGTCCTTCGCCAGTGCCGGCCGCAGCGAGACCAGTGACTTCAGCTTCCGCCTGTGCCTGCCGGATGGCCGCAGCAAGCGCCTGGCCGGCCAGCTGGTCTGGCTGCAGGACCAGGCCGAACCTGTCATGGCGGGGCTGATCCACGATGTGACGGAGCTGGAGCTGGCACGCACGGAATCGCTCTATCGCTCGGAACTGGAGCACCTGCTGACGACGCTTTCCATGCGGCTGATCACGGCCCCGGCCGAGCAGTTCGACAGCATCACGCAGCAGGCTCTGGGGGAGGTTGGCGCATACGTGGGGGCCGATCGCGCCTACCGCTTCCGCTATGACTTCGCGGCGGGCACCGCGAGCAATACCCACGAATGGTGTGCCGAGGGCATTGCGCCCGAGATCGAGAATCTGCAGGACACGCCCGTTGAGGCCATCGATTTCTGGGTGAGCGCGCACAAGAAGGGGCTGCCGCTGCACTTGCGCCGCATCAGCGACCTGCCACCCGAGCACGGGCTGCGCCACATTCTGGAACCACAGGGCATTCAGTCGATCATCGCGCTGCCCCTGATGGACGGCACCCATTGCGTGGGGTTCATCGGCTTCGACGCAGTGCGCCACGAGCGCCACTGGTCCGATGTCGACATGACGCTGCTCAAGCTGCTGGCGCGACTGCTGGTGAGTGCGGAGCGTCGCTTCGCCCACGAGCGCGCGCTGCACGACGCCAACCGGCGTCTGGAGGAAGCCAGACTGCAGGCGGAAACCCTCGCGCACAAGGCCAATGCCGCCAGCGAGGCCAAGTCACGGTTTGTCGCCACCATCAGTCACGAGATCCGCACCCCGCTGCACGCCATTCTGGGCTTCGCCGATCTGCTGCTGCAGCAACAGGGGGCAGCGCAGCAGCAGCGCGAGTGCGTGCAATCCATTCGCGAATCAGGCGAGACCCTGCTGGCGCTGATCAACGATGTGCTGGACTTCTCCCGCATCGAGTCAGAGCAGCTGCCGCTGAATGCGGCGGATTTCGAGTTGCGCGGTTTCCTGCAAGGCATCACCCGCATGTTCGAGGCACTTGCCCGCAGCAAGGGTCTGACGCTGCAGCTGAATGTCGATCCGCACTGCCCGCAGCACATCTGCACCGACGAACTGCGCCTGCGTCAGCTGCTCAACAATATCGTCGGCAACGCCGTGAAGTTCACCCATTCCGGGGGCGTCCACATCGATGTGCGTTGCCACGGCATCGGCGAGGCCAGCCCGTCGCTGGAGTTCGCGGTCAGCGACACGGGCATCGGCATCGCCCCCGAGCACCTGCCGCGCCTCTACGAGGCCTTTTTCCAGGCCGACAGCGGTGATGATCGCGTCTACGCCGGGACGGGCCTGGGTCTGACGATTGCCGACATGCTGGTGCGGATGATGAATGGCAGCATCGCGGTGCAGAGCGTGCCGGGCAAGGGCTCGACATTCACGGTGCGCATGCCGCTGTCGCATTGCGGTCGGGGCCTGGCACCGCTGTCGCCGTCGCTTGCCGGCAAGACCGATCTGCGCGGGCTGCGCATTCTCTTCGCCGAGGACAACAGCATCAACCGCGCCCTGGTCATGCTGCATCTCAAGGATCAAGGCTGCGAGATCGTCACGGCGGAAAACGGCCAGAAGGCTTGCGAACTCTTCGCGGCTCGTCCTTTCGATCTGGTGCTGATGGACTGTCAGATGCCGGTGATGGATGGCTACATGGCGACCGACACGATTCGCCGGCTGGAGCAACAGCGTCAGTCTCACACGCCGATCATCGCGGTGACCGCGAGTGCCTTCCAGGGCGAGAAGGAACAGTGTCTGGCGGCCGGCATGGACGACGTGCTGACCAAGCCTTACAGTCGGCAGGAATTCCTGGCGATGATCGCGCGCTGGGCCCCCGCACAGGTGAATGCCTGAGCGGGAGCCGGCTGCTCCGCCCCACCCCTCCTGCAGCAGGGCTGCCCATGACGCATGACCACTCCTTCGAAGATGCTCCCGACGCGCAGTCGCAGGCATTGTTCAACCCTGCTCACCTTGGCGAGATCATGGGCATGAGTGATTCGCCGGCTCTGGCCGAGTTCTACTCGATCTACCTGCAGCAAACGCAGGCGCTGGCTGCCGAGCTCAGTGATCTCGGCGCGGCGGGGGATCTGCCGGCACTGGAAAGGCTGGCACACAAGTTCAAGTCGTCCACAGGCTTCATCGGTGCAGAGCCTCTGGCCCAGCGACTGGAACAGTTGGAGCAGGTGTGTCGCACTGGCGAACGCGAGGGTGTGCTGGCCCGGCTGGACAGCACGGTCAGCCTGGTGCAGCGCAGCCTGCAGCTGATCGCCGAACGGCGTGACCAGCTGCTGCAACGATCATGACTGCACAGTCTGGGAGGCGTCTGCCGCGGCCAGGTTGATGCGGTAACCCACCTTGGACAGGGTGACGATGACGTCCTCGCCATTGTGCGCCGGCAGCTTGCGGCGCAGGCGATAGATCAGGGTGGAGAGGGTCTCGATGTTGGATACCCCCACGTGGGTGCTCATGTACTGGAACAATTCGTTGCGCTCGACGATGGCGCCACCCGCGCTGCTGAGGCGATTCAGCAGGGCATATTCCGCGCGCGTCAGGGAATGGACCTGGCGCTGCGGATCCACCAGAGCCTTGCGCTGGCGATCCAGCCACCAGAGATTGCTCAGCTGCACGTTGGCAGACTCGCTGCCCGTGCTGTTGCTGCCGGCATCGCTGCGCTGACGCTGACGTGCCAGCAGGTTGCGCGCCCGCAATTCGAGCTCGCGCGGACTGACTGGCTTGATCAGGAAATCATCGGCTCCCAGCGTCAGTGCCAGGATGCGTTCGCGTTCATCGCGGCTGCCTGACACCACCATCAGCAGCACATCACTGGCCTTGCGCAGCTCGCGCAGCAGGTCCATGCCGTCGCTGTCGGGCAGCCGCAGATCCAGCAGCACGACGTGCACGGGCTCTGCCCTGAGGATTGCCTTGAACGCCTCGCCCGTGGCGGCGCTGCGCACTGAATACCCGCACATCTGAAAGTAGTCCGCTGTCGCGCGGCGCAGCAGTTCGTCGTCTTCAAGCACAAGAATGGTGTAGTGATCCATGGTGCGACTCTTTGAATTGGGTTTGAACGAGTATACCCAAGCCAGCGGGAAGCTTGCGTAAAGATATGTAACAGTGCGCGCGTGCGCCGGGGACGGGCGGGACGCCGTGCGCGCGCATGGCGTATCATGCGAGCCGAGATTCGCGGAAGTCGTCAATGCCCCAGATCACCAAGTCAATCATCGAGCTGTGCGCGGTCGCCCTGCTGTATTTCGCCCTGGCCCAGGTCGGCTTCATGTTCGCGCTGCCGGGCGCCAACATCACCCTGCTGTGGCTGCCCTCGGGGCTGGCGATGACGGCCGTGGTGGTGCTGGGTTACCGCGCGGCGCTGGGGGTGCTCGCGGGAGCGTTCCTGGCCAACTACGCCGTGCTTGGCGCCGAGGTGGCAGCGACCCCCTGGCCTGTCGCCCTGGCCGTGGCACTGGGCAATGCCGGCGAGGGCCTGCTGGCCGGCGCCCTGTTTGCCCGCTTCATTGGCAGGGCCGCGCAGCAGTTCAGTGTCGGCCAGGTCCTGCGTCTGCTTGGCATCGCCATGGTGGCGACGGCGCCCGGAGCGCTCTGGGGCGCCTGGCAGCTCACGGCGGCAGCACCGGAGCAGACGCTGCAGCAAGGCTTGCTGGTATGGTGGGCCGGCGACACCCTGGGCATCATTGTCGGATTCCCCGTGCTGTACTTCCTGTACTCCCGCTACCTGCAGGGCAGTGAGCCCACGCTGTTCGCCCGCCAGATGGGTGTGCTCGCGCTGGGTGTGCTGCTCTCCACCGTGTTGTATCTGTACGCCCTCAACCTGCAGCGCGAGAGTCTGCAGCTGCGCTTTCGCTACGTGGCCGAAGTGGCCTTCCTGAGCATGGAGCTGGCGATCGAGCAGATCTTCCAGCATCAGTCCCAGCTGGCCGCCGACATCGCCCAGCAGATTCCGCCCGATCGCACATTATTCGCCGCCCGTGTGCAGGCAGAGCTGGCAGGCCCCTATCGCACCCGCGGCCTGTTCGGCCTGTCCTGGAATCCGGTGGTGACGGCCGGGCAGAGGGCAGACGTCGAAGCGCTCGCGCAGCAGCAGGGCTATGCGGACTTCCGCATCATGGAGCGTGACGCCCAGGGGCAGTTGCAGGTGGCGGCGCCACATCCGCTGCATGTGGTGGTGTTTCACATCGAGCCCATGGCGAGCAATGCCGGCGCCCTGGGTTTCGACATCTATTCCGATCCGTCCAGACGACTCAGCATCGATGAGGCCATCCGGCTGAACACGCCCGTGCTCACCCCGCCCGTGGCCCTGGTGCAGAGCCAGGGGGAGGGCACTGCACCGGGCGCCCTGCTGCTGTGGCCGGTGCAGCCGGACGCGGGTGCCTCGCCGGGCCTGCCGGCAGGCTTCGTGGTGGCGGTCATCCGCTACGATGATCTGCTGGCGCAGACCAGCATGGACTTGATCAGCGATGCGGTGGTCAGCATGTTCGATGTGACCGTGCCGGCATCGAGCAGCCGAGTGTTCACCAATGACCCCGAGAATGCCCTGCAACAGCCGCAAGACCTGGATCAGCTGGCGCGGGAGCGGCCCTTCCTGATGAGCAAGGTGCTGGAGGTGGGGCGTCGGCAGCTGCAGGTCTTCGCCGAGCCGCGTGCGCAATTCCTGGCGCAGAATCAGAGCTTCACGCCGCTGATTGTGCTGCTGGTGTCCCTGCTCATGAGCGTGCTGGCCACCATGGTCTATGTGCAGCGTGCGCGCACCGAACAGGCGCGCACTCAGATGCTGTACCGCACGTCCCAGATCATCAACAGCACGCCGGATGCGATGGTGGCCATGAACGCGCAGGGGCGTGTGACGGAATGGAATCAGGCAGCAGTGGAACTGTTCGGCTATCCGGTGCACGAAGCCGTGGGCCGCTCGCTGGGTGAGCTGATCGTGCCGGAAGCCTCGCAGCAGGCGCATGAGCAGGCCATGCAGAAGCACGTGCCAGGTGCCCCCAGTCGCGTGATCAACCACACCATCGAGGTGCAGGCACGGCGCGCCAATGGCGAGGTCTTCCCCGCCGAGCTTGCCGTGAAGGAAGTCAGCATCCACGGCGCACAGGAATACATCGGTCTGATCCGGGATCTGAGTGAGCGCAAGCTGTTCGAGGAGAAACGCAGCGAAGCGCAGAAGCTCGAGGCCATCGGTCAGCTCACAGGCGGGCTTGCTCACGACTTCAACAATCTGCTCGGGATCGTCATCGCCAATCTCGACTACCTCAATCTGCACAAGCTGCGCGCCGACGATGCCAGTCACGCACGCAGCGCGCTCGATGCCGCCCTGCGCGCCTCGCGCGTGACGCGCTCGCTGATGGCGGTGGCCCGGCGGCAGACGCTGGAAACCCGATCGGCCGAACTCAATTCCCAACTGGGTGAACTGGCACCTCTGATGGCCACCACCGTGAGCAAGCATGTGCGTCTGGAAACTCAGCTGTCGCGCTCGCCCCTCTGGGTGTCCATGGACAGGACAGGCTTCACCAATGCCATCATCAATCTGCTGATCAATGCGCGGGATGCCTTGCAGGGGCGCAGCGACAGCTGCGTGGTGGTCAGCACTGCCGAAGTGACGCTGCAGGAAGGCGAACTGGACCTGCCTGCGGGCGACTATGCCCGGGTCAGTGTGCGTGACAATGGCTGCGGCATTCCAGAACACGTCCTCAAGCATGTGCTGGAACCCTTCTTCACCACCAAGGCGCGCGGTCACGGCACCGGACTGGGGCTGCCCATGGTCTACGGTTTCGCGCGGCAACTGAACGGCACCGTGCAGATCGAGAGCGAGGAGGGCAAGGGCACGACAGTAAGTCTCTACCTGCCCATCCTGGCGTCCCATGATCTGGATGTGGAGACGCGCGCAGAGCCGCCGCCCACCACCACGCCCGCGCGGGCCCTGCGGGTGCTGCTGGTGGATGACGAGGAATTCCTGCGCCGCATCGCAGTGCGCATGGTGACGGACATGGGCTTCAGTGTGCTGGAGGCCGCCTCGGGCGAAGAGGCCCAGGCGCTGCTGCGTCGTGAGTCAGTGGACATCCTCCTGACCGACATCGCCATGCCGGGAGCCCTGGATGGCGTGCAGCTCGCCACCTGGGTGGCACATCACCTGCCCCATGTGCACATCATCCTGACCACGGGCTATCTGGATGAAGGACGCCGCGAGGCGATCGCTCCGCACTGGCAGATTCTGGAAAAGCCGTATCGACGCGAGGATCTGAGCAGAGTGCTGCGCGCGATCTGATGCAAGAGGCCTGTGGCGGCGTGCCCGTTTGCCAGGCACGCCGCCAGGGCATCAGAGGGCGGAGACCGGGGTGCGGCTGTGGTCTTCCTCGTGGGCTGCATGGATGGTGAAGTCGTACAGGATCAGGTACAGACTCGGCACCAGGAACAGGGTGATCACTGTGGCGAACAGCACGCCAAAGCCCAGGGAGATGGCCATGGGCACGATGAAGAACGTGGCCGGGGTGGGCGTCACCATCAGCGGCACCAGACCGATGAACGTGGTCATGGAGGTCAGGAAGATGGGCCGGAACCGCGCCACGCCGGCATTGGCCACCGCTTCCGGCAGGCTGTGGCCGGCCTTCACCTCGCCATTGATGTAGTCCACCAGCACCAGGCTCGAATTCACCACCACGCCGCCCAGCGCCACGATGCCGATCAGCGAGAAGAACACCAGTTCCACGCCCATGATGAAGTGACCGATGATGGCGCCGATGGCCCCGAAGGGAATCACGCTCATGATGATCAGCGGCTGGGCGTAGGACTTCAGCGGAATCGCGAGCAGCGCGAAGATGATCAACAGTGCCAGCGGGTAGGTCGAGAGCAGGCTGCCCAGAGACTCATCGCGCTGTTGGCCTTCGCCGCCCAACGCTATGGAGACCTGATACTCATCCAGCCAGCGCTGAGTGAACTCGGCCGCGATCTCGCGGGTGATCTGTTCCGGCGCGCTCACGGTGCGGTTGACGTCGGCGTTCACGGTGATCACGCGGCGGCCGTCCTCGCGGTTGATGCTGGAATAGCTGTTGCCCAGCGACAGGCGCGCCACACTGGAGAGCGGCACTTCGCCACCATCGGGCGTGCGCAGCAGCATGTCTTCCAGATTGCCCATGGACTGGCGTTCGCTCTCGGGGTAACGCACCATCACCTTGATCTGGTCCGGGCCGCGCTGGATGCGCTGCGACTCGGCCCCGTAGAAGGCCTGACGCACCTGGCGTGACACGTCGTCAAGCGTGAAGCCCAGCAGTTCGCCCTCACGCAGCAGCTCGATCTGCACTTCCTGCTTGCCGGCGCGGAAGGAGTCGCTGACATCGAACACACCGGGGTAGCGGGCCAGGGCCTCGCGCAGCTCCGCCGTGGCGATGCGCAGGGTGTCCTCGCTGCGACCTTCCAGGCGGAAGCTCAGGGCCTGACCGGCCGAGAAGGAGTCGGACACGAAGTTGAGCTCCAGCGCATCGGGAATCACGCCCACCTTTTCGCGCCAGCGATCGCGGATCTCGTTGGCACTCATCTGGCCGCGATCATCGAAGGAACTCAGGATCAGCACGACTTCGGCGATATGGCTGCCGCCCGCTCCGCTGCGCCCCATGCCGGGGCCGCCGCGATTGATGCGTGAGCCCAGGGTGGTCAGCGTGTTCTCCACCACATGGCCGGGCTCGGTCGGCGCATCACCGGCGGCGATGCGCGCATCCAGTTCAGCTTCCAGCTCCTGCACCAGTTCGGCTGCAGCCGCCTCGATCTTGCCAAGGGCCTCCTCCGTCACGTCCACAGCCACCCCTTCGGGCATCTGGATGCTGGCGTAGATGCGGTCTCCTTCCACGGCGGGGAAGAACTGGAAGATGACCCGGCCACTCATCAGCAGAGCCACCGTGACCATGATGACGGCCGTGGCCGTGGCCCAGGAGGCATAGCGGTAGTCCAGACAGGCGCGCAGCGCCGGGCGGTAGACCGTGCGGGCGAAGTGCTCCAGCCCTTCTGCAATGCGCTTCTGCAGGTTGATCCAGCGCTCGATCAGGGCGCTTCCCTCCAGGAAATAGCCCTTGGTGCGCCGGTGCGAGAGATGGCCCGGCAGGATCAGCTGGGATTCGATCAGGCTGAAGATCAGACACAGCGAGACCACGCCGCCAATGACATTGAAGAAGGCGCCCATGGGACCGCTCAGGATCAGCAGGGGCAGGAAAGCCGCGATGGTGGTCAGCACGCCGAAGATCACCGGCACGGATACGCTGAGCGTGCCCTCGGCGGCGGCATCCCGCGGGCTCATGCCCCGCTGTTCATACACGTAAATGCGCTCGCCCACCACGATGGCATCGTCCACGACTATGCCCAGCACCAGGATGAACGCCATGATGGTCAGCGAACTGATGGTCAGTCCCAGCGTCGGGAACAGCGAGAGGGCACCCAGCATGGCGATGGGAATGCCGGCGGCCACCCAGATCGCCGTCTTGAAGCGCAGGAAGAGCGTCAACACGATCAGCACCAGGATGAAGCCGGAGTAGGCATTGCTGGCCACGGTGGCGATGCGCTCCTTCAGGCCCTTGGCGTCGTCGGTCAGCACCAGCAGTTCCACGCTGGCGGGCATGCGCGACTGTCGCTGCGCCACGTATTGCTTCACGCGCTCGGCCGAGTCCACGGTGTCTTCGTCGCCCACGCGGTAGATCTCGACGATGGCGGCATTCTTGCCATTGACGCGGGCCGTGAGATAGCCCTCCTCGAAGCCGTCGCGCACGGTGGCGATGTCCCCCAGGCGCAGCTGCGAGCCGTCGGGATAGGCGCGCACGACGATGTTCTCGTATTCCGCACCGGTGTACATGCGGCCCTTGCTGCGCAGCAGGATCTCGCCCCCGGGCGTGCGCAGAGTGCCGGCCGGCATGTCCATGGCATTGCTGTTGATGGCATTGGCGATCTGGTTCAGCGACAGGTTGTACTGGCGCAGGGTGAACTCGGAGACTTCCACCGAGATCTCGTAGGGGCGAATGTAATTGACCTCGACACGAGAGATACCGGGAAGATCGATCAGCTCCAGGCGGATTTCCTCGCCCAGCTCCTTGAGGCTGGCATCGTCGGTGTCGGCCACCAAGGCCAGGGACATGACCGTGCTGGTGGGTGAGAACGACAGCACGGTGGGCTGTTCGATGTCGGGCGGGAAGGTGGTGATGCCGTCGATGGTGCTCTTGGTCTCGTTGAGCATGCGGTTCAGATCGGCTCCCGGCGCCAGTTGCAGCGTGGCCGCGCAGCCGCCTTCACGGGCCGTGGAGGTCATGCGGTCGATGTTCTCCATGTTCTGCAGCGCCGCTTCCAGATGCACGCAGACTGCCTGCTCGGCTTCCGCCGGTGCCGCTCCCGGGTAGGGAATGTTGACCTGGATGGTGCCGGTCTCGATGCTGGGGAACTCTTCCTGCCGGGTGTTCATGAAGGACAGCGTGCCCGCCACCACGAACACCATCATCAGCAGGTTCGATGCAATGGGATTGTCGATGAACCAGGTGATGACCGTTCTCATTGCCGCACGACCTGGACGGCCATGCCGTCGACCACGGCCTGAATGGGCGACATGCAGATCAGTTCGCCGGCGCGCAGGCCGCCGCTGATCAGGACGCGATCACTTTCCAGGCGCAGGATCTCGACATCGCGGAAGTACATGCGGTTCTCGGTGTCGACCACCAGCACCTGGCTGCCGCCTCGAATCACTTCACGCGGCAGGGCGACGATGTTGTCCACGGATTTGCCTTCGATGCTGGCTTCCACGTAGAGCCCGACGGGCAGCGGGATGGCATTCGCGTCTTCCTCGGTGGCGCCCACGGAGCGGGGGTTGTCCACGCGCACGATGGCCTGCACGGAATTGTTGGAAGCATCGATGCCGGCTTCGGTGCGCACCAGGCGCCCGGTCCAGGTGTGCAGCTGGCCGCCGAACATGCCTTGCAGCGACACGGGGGGCTGGGACTCTGCAGGCAGTTCCCCGCGATGTCCGAGGGGGATGTCCAGATAACCCAGCTGGGTCAGGGCGAGGGGCAGACGCACTTCCACTTCATCGGCGCTGAGCAGGGTGGCCAGGGCGGAACCGCGGTTCACGTGCTGTCCCAGCTCGATGCTGGTGCTCTCCACGATGGTGGCGAAGGGGGCTGTCACTTCGCTGCGTCGCAGTTCGAGTTCCGTCTGGGCCAGGGCGGCCCGGGCATCGCGCAGACGCACGGCGGCGATGTCGGCCTGGCGCTGCAGTTCCTGCAGCTGGGATTCACTCACCAGCCGGCGGGCGGCGAGTTCGCGGTAGCGTTCCAGTTCAGTGCTGGCGTGACGTGACTCCGTTTCCGCCTGAGCCAGCGCGCTCTGGCCACGGATCAGGGCATTCTCGAAGTCGCTGCTGTCCAGGCGCAGGATCGCTTCGCCCTCGGCGAAGTAGCCACCCGCCACCAGGTTGGGGGAGATCCAGGAGACCGGCCCGGCCGCTGCGGCCGAGAGGCTGACGCGGCGTGATGCCTGCACCTTGCCCTGGGAGCGTACCTGCATGGTGACACTCTGCGGTTCGACAGGGGCGACACGGACTGTGGTCAGAGCCTGCTCGGGGGCGACGGCTTCGAGACGTTCCGGGTTGCGCACCAGCGTGACAAAGATCACGCCGGCGACGGCCAGGATCGCGATGGGGAGAAGGGCTCGCTTCAATTGGTAAAACCTCGTGGAAAGCTTCTGTGTGGGAATGCGTGTGCCGTGCGCCACGGCCTATGCGCTGGTATACGCTGCAAAGCGCCGCAGGATCAGCGGGCCGCAAGAAATTCCAGAATTCGGCCGCTGTTACGTGGCGGCGCCGGATTACTGTCGGTTCGAAGTCAAATTTTTACGCGTTTGTTGCAGTTGCGAGCAGGTTAGGACATGGAGACTTTACGCCGCACTGTTCTAGCCTGTGCACATGAAAACCTTCAGTCCCGTCCTGATCGTCCTGGGTGTGGTGCTGGGCTTTGTCGCTCTGCTGCACCTCTTTCCGGCCCTGCTCGCCTGGGGCGAAGATTCCGGCAATCTTTCCGCGTATGCCCTGAGCGCACTGCTGTGCGGTGGCACGGGGCTTGTCTGTATCGCCGTGGGCCATGCCAATCGCTCGCCCCATCTGCAGCCACGCCAGATGTTCCTGATCACGGCCACGGCGTGGCTGGTGGTGCCGGCGTTTGGCGCCTTGCCGCTGCTGTTGACGCACAACGCCCTGTCCCTGCCGGATGCCGTTTTCGAATCCGTGTCCGGCATGACCACGACGGGTTCCACTGTGCTGGTCGGCCTGGATTCCATGGCGCATGACATCCTGCTGTGGCGTTCGCTGCTGCAGTGGTTCGGCGGCATGGGCATCATCGGCATGGCCATCGCTGTGCTGCCCTTCCTGAGCGTCGGGGGCATGAAGCTGTTCCGCACCGAGTCCTCGGACTGGTCGGACAAGTCCATGCCGCGCACGCAACAGCTGCTCAAGCACATGGTGCTGGTCTACGTGGTGCTCACGCTGCTGTGCGCACTGTTGTACCGAGCCTTCGGCATGGACACGTTCAATGCGGTGAACCATGCGTTGTGCACGATCTCCACAGGCGGCTTTTCGACCTCTGACAGCTCCTTCGCGCAGTTTTCCTCGCCTGCACTCTTCTGGGTCTGCATCGTCTTCATGATCCTTGGCGCCTCGCCCTTCGTGCTGTATCTGCGTGCACTGCGTCACCGCAGCCTGACGCCGCTGGGAGACCGCCAGTTGCGCGGCATGCTGCTGATGATGGCTGGCATGAGTGCAAGCCTGACCCTGCTGATCTGGCTGGGCGGCGAGACCTCGGTCGGCCAGGCTGTCACACTTGCCACGTTCAACCTGGTGTCGATCGTGACCACGACGGGCTTTGCCAGTGCGGATTACACGTTGTGGGGCAATTTCGCTGTTGTGTTGTTCTTCTTTGCTACCTTTCTGGGCGGTTGTTCCGGTTCGACCAGCGGCGGCATCAAGACATTCCGGATCCAGCTCTGCCTGGCCCTCATCCGTGAGCAGGTGGCCCGTGCCATTCATCCGCGAGCCACCCTGCCGCGGGCCTACAACGGGGCGACGGTGTCGGACGAGATTCTCACCTCGCTGGTGGCCTTTCTGTTCGTGATGGTGCTGTGCCTGACAGTCATGACACTATTGCTGGCGATGACGGGGCTGGATCTGGTGAGCAGTCTGACAGGCGCGGCCACGGCGCTGGCCAATGTGGGGCCCGGGCTGGGGCCGATCATCGGGCCGGCAGGCAACTTCTCCAGCCTGTCGGACGCGGCCAAATGGGTGTTGTGCGGAGGGATGATCATGGGGCGACTCGAGTTTCTGACTATCATCGTGCTGCTGAGTCCGGCTTTCTGGCGGCGCTGATGCAGCTCGGACGAATCTTCGACTCGCTGTGGGTGGCGGCACTGTTCGCACTGGCCATGACGGCACTGGCGACGCTGGTGTGTCAGCTCCTGCAGGCCTGGCTGCCTGCGGCCAATCTGGCGCTGGTCTACACCGCCGCTGTGTTGCTCACGGCCATCTTCACCCGGGTGATCCCGGCCCTGCTGAGCGCTTTCGGCAGCGTGCTCGCCTTCAATTTCTTCTTCACCGAGCCGCGCGGCTCCCTGCTGATGAGTCATCGCGAGGACGTGCTGACAGCGGCGCTTTTTCTCCTGGTGGCCGGTGTGGCGGGCTCACTGGCAGGGCGTCTGCAGACCAAGATCCGCAGTCTGGAGTTTCGCGACAGCTTTGCCCGCATCGAACATCGCTTGCTGGAGCGTGTCAGCCTCGCGCTGGATGTGCGGGCGGTACTGGTCGCCCTGCAGGACGCCGTCACCCAGCTCACCGGAAATGCCTGTCACGCCCTGCAGGCGGGCAAGGGTCGGCAAGCGGAGTGGGCCGAAGCGCAGCCGCAGTTGTCGGGAGAGCTGCGCGAGGCCGCCGAGCAGTGGGTCAGGGGCCTTGCCGCCTCTGACCAGCCCCCCGCAGGCTTGCGGGGGGTCAGTGATGGAGAAGGCTTGCGCGTGGCTGTCCTGACCCTTTCCATGCCACTGCAGTCCGAAGAGGCCCGGGTTCAGGGCGACGAGGCCATCGATATCCTTTTGCGGCAAGCGGCACTGGGGCTGCGCCGCATCCAGTTGCTGGGCGATCTTGCGCGCGAGCGCATCGACAAGGAGCGTGAACTGCTGCGCTCTTCGCTGTTGTCGTCGGTGTCTCATGACTTCCGCACACCGTTGACTGCCATGGTGGGGGCCACCACGACGCTGCTGGAAATGCGCAGGGACCTGAGCAGTGCGCAGCAGGACGAACTGCTGGAGTCGGTGCTCGCCGAGGCCACGCGGCTGGACAACTACACGCAGAACCTGCTCGACATGACTCGGCTCGGTCAGGGAGAGCTGGCTCTGGATCGCAGCTGGGTCAGCATCGAGGAAATCATCAACGTGGTCATGAAGCGCGTGCGTCCGCTGGTGAATGGTCAGCGTCTGGACGTCTCTCTCGAGCCGGCCATGCCGTTGCTGAGCGTGCATCCGGCGCTGATTGAACAGGCGATCTTCAACGTGCTGCACAACGCCTTGAAGTTCTCGCCGCCGGGTGGCCTGATCCAGCTGCGCTGCACTCGGCCTTCAGAGCAGACCACTGACGCCTTGTTGATCGAGGTTCAGGACGAGGGGCCGGGCATTCCAGAGTCGGAGCGTGAAGTCGTGTTCCGATTGTTTCACAGCGCGGAGCGCGGCGATCGCCGTGCCGCTGGCACCGGCCTGGGGCTGGCGATCTGCCGCGGCATGATAGGCGCGCACGGCGGGCAGGTGCGCATCGGCACGCCGGCTCAGGGCACTGGCTGCCTCGTGCAGATCCTGCTGCCCTTGCAGGAGACAACAGCATGAACCGCATCCTGCTGATCGACGACGAGCCGCAGATCCGCCGTTTTCTGCGCATCGGCCTCAGCGCCCAGCACTATGAGGTGTTGGAGGCAGATACGGCGCGCAAGGGGCTGGAGACGGCTGTGCTGCATTCGCCGCGCCTGATCATTCTTGATCTGGGCCTGCCGGACATGGATGGCCAGCAATTGCTGCTGCAACTGCGCGAGGTCTATGCCGGGCCCATCATCATCCTGTCCGTGCGCAATCGCGAGGCCGAAAAGGTGCAGGCGCTGGACGCTGGCGCCAACGACTTCGTGGTCAAGCCGTTCGGCATTCAGGAGTTGCTGGCCCGGGTGCGCAACCTGCTGCGCCAGCACGGCGATGTGCCGGTGGCGCCAGAGGTGTTCGACGACGGTCGCCTGCGTGTGGACATCGCTAAGCGCCAGGTTGTGCTGCTGGGGCAGCCTGTGCGACTTTCGCGCAAGGAGTTCGACCTGCTGCGGGTGTTGATGTCCTATCGCGGGCGCATCGTCACGCAGCGGCAGTTATTGACTGAAGTGTGGGGAACGTCGCATCTGGAGGACACGCATTATCTGCGTATCCTCATGGCGCGTCTGCGCACGCGGCTGGCCGATGACCCTGCCAGCCCGCGCTATCTGGAAACAGAACCCGGCGTGGGCTATCGCTTCCTCGGGTAGCCTGCCGCGAAGGCGCTGGTGTATACTCCACGGCCTTTTTGCCCAGCCGGCCCCGCTTCCCTCACATACAGGACATCAGCTCGTGATCGAGAAAATCCGCAACATCGCCATCATCGCCCACGTTGACCACGGCAAGACCACGCTCGTCGACAAACTTCTGCAGCAGTCCGGGACGCTGGAGGATCGAGGCAAGGTGGTGGAGCGCGTCATGGACTCCAACGACCAGGAACGCGAGCGCGGCATCACCATTCTGGCCAAGAACACCGCCATCAACTGGAACGGCTACCACATCAACATCGTCGACACCCCCGGCCACGCCGACTTCGGCGGCGAGGTGGAGCGCGTCATGTCCATGGTGGACTCGGTGCTGCTGCTGGTGGACGCCGTGGACGGCCCCATGCCCCAGACGCGTTTCGTGACGCAGAAGGCCTTCGATCAGGGGCTCAAGCCCATCGTGGTCATCAACAAGGTGGACCGTGACGGCGCGCGTCCGGACTGGGTGCTCAATGAAGTGTTCGATCTGTTCGACCGCCTTGGCGCCACCGACGAGCAGCTCGACTTCCCCGTGGTCTATGCCTCGGCCCTGAACGGTTTCGCCGGCCTGGAGCTGGACCAGATGGCCGACGACATGACCCCGCTGTTCCAGACCGTGATCGATCGCGTGCCGCCGCCCCCCGTGTCCATCGAAGCGCCCTTCCGCATGCAGATCAGTGCGCTGGACTACAGCAGCTACGTGGGCGTGATCGGCATCGGCCGTGTCACCGGCGGCGTGGCCAAGGTCAACTCCCAGGTCGTGATCGTCGACCGCGAAGGCAATCAGCGCAAGGGCAAGATCCTGCAGGTGAAGAGTCACCTCGGTCTGGAGCGCGTGGACGTGAACGAGGCCAGCGCCGGCGAGATCGTCTGCATCACCGGCATTGACAAGCTGAACATCTCCGACACGCTGTGCGACCCGAACCATGTCGAGGCCATGCCCCCGCTGACGGTGGACAGCCCCACCATCAGCATGACTTTCCAGGTGAACGATTCGCCCTTCGCCGGCCAGGACGGCAAGTTCGTCACCACGCGCAACATCAAGGACCGTCTGGAACGCGAGCTGATCTACAACGTGGCCCTGCGCGTCGAGCCGGGCGACACGCCTGACAAGTACAAGGTCTCCGGCCGCGGCGAACTGCACTTGTCGGTGCTGATCGAGAACATGCGCCGCGAAGGTTTCGAGCTGGCCGTGTCCCGCCCGGAAGTGATCGTGAAGGAGATCGACGGCGTGATGCAGGAGCCGCACGAGGTGCTGGTCATCGACTGCGACGAGCAGCATCAGGGCTCGGTCATGGAAGAGCTGGGCATGCGCAAGGCTGACCTGCAGGACATGACGATGGACGGCAAGGGCCGCGTGCGCCTGAAGTTCATCATCCCGACGCGTGGCCTGATCGGCTTCCGTTCCATGTTCCTCAGCATGACCTCCGGCACCGGCATGATGAACCACGTGTTCGATCATTACGGCCCGGTGAAGATGGGCGACATCGGCTCCCGCAAGAACGGCGTGCTGGTCTCCATGGTGCGTGGCAAGACCCTGGGCTATTCGCTGTTCACCCTGCAGGAGCGTGGTCGTCTGTTCGTGGAGCCGAACGTCGAAGTCTACGAGGGCATGATCGTGGGCCTGCACAGCCGTGACAACGACCTGGTGGTCAACCCGACCAAGGGCAAGCAGCTGACCAACATCCGCGCCTCTGGCACCGACGAGAACATCATCCTGACTCCGCCTGTCAAACACACGCTGGAACAGGCCATGGAGTTCATCGAAGAAGACGAACTGGTGGAGATCACCCCGAACCACATTCGCCTGCGCAAGAAGCTGCTGACCGAGAGCGAGCGCAAGCGCGCCGATCGCCCCGCCCGCGGCTGAGCCCTGCCCGCTTGTGGGAACGGGGCTCCCCCGTTCCCACAAGACTGTCGCCAGCCCTGCTGTTCTCCCCTAAGATTGCCTCAACGTCACTGTTCCGAGGAATCTTCATGCTGGTTCTCTACCCCGAGATCAAACCCTTCGCCACCCACCGCCTGCCGGTGTCCGAGCTGCACACGCTGCATGTGGAGCAGTGCGGCAATCCGGCCGGCATTCCGGTGCTCTTTGTCCATGGCGGGCCCGGCGGCGGCACCGACGGCAACAGTCGGCGCTATTTCGACCCGGAGCACTACCACATCATCGTCTTCGATCAGCGCGGTGCCGGGCGCTCCACGCCCCATGCCGAGCTGCAGCACAACACCACCCAGGATCTGGTGGCCGACATGGAAGCCATCCGGGAATTCCTGCACATCGAGAAGTGGGTGCTGTTCGGCGGTTCCTGGGGGTCGACCCTGAGCCTGGTCTACGCCCAGACCTGGCCCGAGCGCGTCCTTGGTCTGGTGCTGCGCGGCATCTTCCTGTGCCGGGACAAGGATCTGCAGTGGTTCTACCAGGACGGCGCCAGCCGCCTGTTCCCCGATTTCTGGCAGGACTACTGGGACCACATCCCCGAGCCGGAGCGTCACGACATGATCGGCGCCTATCACCGTCGACTGACAGGCACGGACGAGATCGCGCGCATGGCGGCGGCGAAACTGTGGTCCGTGTGGGAAGGCTGCTGTTCCACCCTGCGCCCGAACCCGCACGTGGTGGAACGTTTCTCTGACCCTCATATTGCGCTCGCGCTGGCGCGCATCGAGGCGCATTACTTCGTCAATCAGGCTTTCCTGGAGCCGGATCAGATCCTGCGCGATGCCGACCGTCTGGCGGGCATTCCGGGCTATATCGTGCATGGACGTTACGATGTCGTCTGCCCACTGGACAACGCCACGGCGCTGCACGCGCGCTGGCCCGAGTCCGAGCTGTTCATCATCCGCGATGCCGGGCATTCCGCCGTCGAACCGGGCATCACCGATGCTCTGATCCGCGCCACCCAGGACATGCTGCGCCTGCTGCGTCAGGAGCCCGTGGCGTGATCGCTCTGTTGCAGCGCGTGACGTGGGGCAGGCTGCGCATCGCCGGCGAGACGCGAGGCGAGATCGGCCAGGGTCTGGTGGTGCTGGTGGGCGTGGAGAAGGACGACGACACGGCCAAGGCGGATCGCCTGCTGCACCGGGTATTGAACTACCGGGTGTTCGCCGACACCGAGGGCCGCATGAATCGCTCGCTGCTCGATATCGAAGGGGAGTGGTTGCTGGTGTCCCAGTTCACGCTGGCGGCCACTACGGACAAGGGGCTGCGGCCCGGCTTCTCCAGCGCCATGCCGCCGGCCGAGGCCGAGCCACTGTTCGATTATCTGGTGCAGCAGGCGCAGCGCCAGCCTTGCCGGATGGTGAGCGGGGTGTTCGGGGCGGACATGCAGATCGGGCTGGAGAATGACGGCCCGGTGACGTTTGCGCTGCGGGTGTGAGGCCCCGACTCAGGGCTTGGCGGCCTGCTTTTCGGCTTTCTCGCGCGCTGCCGCACGGCGATTGGCAAAGCGGCCGAAGAAGATGCCCACTTCGAAAAGCATCCACATCGGAATCGCCAGCATCGACTGCGTGAAGGGGTCGGGCGGGGTCAGCAGCATCCCGATCACGAAGCAGCCAACGACGACATAGGGACGTTTCTGTGTCAGGTCCTCGGGCTCGACAATGCCGGTCCAGATCAGGATGAACACGGCAATCGGTATCTCGAAGGCGATGCCGAAGGCGAAGAAGATGGCCAGGGCAAAGCTCAGGAAGCTGTTGATGTCCGGGGTGACCATGATGCCTTCGGGGGCCACCGAGACGAAGAAGGCGAACACGAAGCCAAACAGCACGTAGTAGGCGAAGGCGATGCCGGCATAGAACAGCACCACGCTGGACACGAACAGGGGGATCGCGATTTCCTTCTCGTTCTTGTACAGCCCCGGGGCGATGAAGGACCACAGCTGGTAAAGGATGTAGGGCGCCGCCAGGCACAGGGACACGAAGAAGGTGAGCTTGAACGGGGCAAAGAACGGTGAGGTCGGGTCGATGGCGATCATGCCGCTGTTGTCGGGCAGCACGGACAGCAGCGGGTCTGCCACGAAGGTGTAGATGTCGTTGGAAAAATAGAACAGCGACAGAAACACCACCAGGATGGCGAGCAGCGACTTCATGATGCGGTCGCGCAATTCCACCAGGTGATCGACCAGCGTCAGCTCGGCCGCCTTGACCGGATCCGGCGTGTCACTCATATCCGACGCCCTGAATCAGTCTCGTCGTCCAGCGAGCTGGTGGGGCGGTAGACGCCGCCCTTGAGCGTGATGGTGCCGCTGGGAGGGTTGTTGTAGAAATCCTCGACGGGTTTGGCAGGTTTTGCTGGCTCGGCGGGAGGCGCCTTGTCGGTGTTGGCGTCAGTGCTGGCGGTGTCCTCTTCCAGTGGCGCTTCGTCGTAGATCGACGGGTCGTCCACCGGAGCCGCCGGTGTCTCGCGTGCCGGCTGTGCCGGAGCGCTCTGGGCGGCGGCGGGTTGCGCCGTGCCGGGCTTCAGGGCCGCATTCTCGCGAGCGGCGATCTCGCGCAGGGCCTGTTCCTCGCTCTTGAGCGTGGTCTTCATCTCGCTGTCGAAGGCGTCGATGTCATGTCGCGCGTTCTGCACCAGCGAGTCCGCCTGCTTGCGCGCCTTCTCGATGCCCGCCAGGATGGACTCGTTGTGCAACTGCCGGCGGATCTCGTCGGCATTGATCTCGCGCTCGATCTCGGTCTTCACCTGCTGGAAGCTGCGCTTGGCCCGCCCGATCCACAGGGTGGTGGTGCGGATGGCGCCCGGCAGTCGCTCGGGCCCCACGACGACCAGGGCCACGATGGCGATCAGCACCAGTTCCATGAAACCAATATCAAACATGTGCGGCGCCCGGCATCAGGGTGAATGGAAAGGAAAGAACGCGCGAACGGGATCAGGCCTTGTCGTCGGCCTTCTCGGACTTCATGGTGGTGCTGTCAGCCACTTTCTTCACGGCGACTTCGTCTTCGTCGCCTTCCTTGACCTCGTCGTCCTTCATGGCGGTCTTGAAGCCCTTGAGTGCCCCGCCCAGGTCAGACCCCAGCGTGCGCAGTTTCTTCGTGCCGAACAGCATGACCACGATCACCAGAATGATGATCAATTGCCAGATTCCGATACCACCGATACCCATGACTGCCTCCCGTATGTCCACCCCCAACGCCTGCGGCATTGAAAAAGGGGCTGAACGCTTACTTGGTCTGTGTGCGGGCCGCCTTTTCGGCCAGCCCTGAAATGTTGAATCGTCGCTGCAGTTCCTGCAGCACATCCTCCGGGCCCAGGTCCAGGTGACTCAGCATCACCAGGGAGTGGAACCACAGGTCTGCGGTTTCGTTCACCAGCGCCTGCCGGTCGCCCCCGCCGGGCACATCCTTGGCGGCGATGATGGTTTCCGTGGCTTCCTCGCCGACCTTTTCCAGAATCTTGTTCAGGCCCTTGCGGTGCAGACTGGAGACATAGGAATCGTCGGCATTCGCGCGCCGGCGCTCCTCGAGTATCTGACCGAGACGGGTGAGCACGTCATCCATGGTGTCTGTCACTGCCTCCGTAGATGGCGTGAGGGTCCTTGAGCACCGGGTCGGTCACCTGCCATTCGTGGTTGCCGTCGAGCCGTCTGTAGAAGCAGCTGGCGCGCCCTGTGTGACAGGCCATGCCGCCCACCTGGTCGACCACATAGATCAACGCGTCGCCATCGCAGTCGAGCAGGATGTCGTGCAGATGCTGCACATGACCGGATTCCTCGCCCTTGCGCCACAGCTTGCCGCGCGAGCGCGACCAGTAGATGCCACGCCTTTCGGTCGCGCTCAGGCTCAATGCCTCGCGGTTGACCCAGGCCTGCATGAGCACGCGGCCTGTGGTGTGATCCTGGGCGACAACCGGGACAAGACCCTCTGCGGACCACTTGATCTGATCAAGCCAACATGTTGTCAAAATGGGATCCGCCGCTGCTTTCATGGCGGCTAGTATGCAATGTCAGCGTCTAAAACACAAAAGGTAAAGTCCGCCGCAGGCCAGAAGAATTGTGGCTCCTGGCAGAGTGGCGAGGGGGCTTTGGAGCACTGGAAGCAGGCTCAGGGCACTGCCTGCCAGCAGGGCGATTCCTGCCTGCAGACGTCGGCCGGCACGCCTTTCGCGCGCCGCGAGTTCCTGTTGCAGGCGCTCCTGCAGATGCGCGTTGAGCTGTTTCAGCTCCCGTGCCTGACTCAGATTGTCGATCATCAACTGGGGCAGCAGCGGCAGTTGCTCGATCCAGTCCGGCACGTTCTCCTTCAGTGCCTTGAACAAGGTGCCGGGCTGCATGCGGCGGCGATTCCAGTCTTCCAGGAAGGGCAGGGCCGTGGTCCACAGATCCAGTTCCGGGTAGAGCTGGCGCCCCAGGCCCTCGACATTGAGCAGGGTCTTCTGCAGCAGCACCAGGGAAGGCTGCACCTCCATGTTGAAGCGGCCGGCGGTCTTGAACAGCTGCACCAGCAGATAACCGAAGGAGATGTCCTTGAGCGGCTTCTCGAACACCGGCTCGCACACCGAGCGCATGGCGGCCTCGAACTCGGGCACGCGGGTGTCGCGCGGCACCCAGCCGCACTCGACGTGCAGTTCCGCCACCTTGCGGTAGTCGCGCTGGAAGATGGCCAGCAGATTGCGCGCCAGGTACTGCTGATCACTGCGGCTGAGCGAGCCGATGATGGCGCAGTCGATGGCGATGTACTGCGGGTTCTCCGGCGAGTGCAGGGCCACGAAGATGTTGCCCGGGTGCATGTCGGCGTGGAAGAAACTGTGGGTGAACACCTGGGTGAAGAAGATCTCCACGCCGCGCTCGGCGAGCTTCTTCAGGTTGACCCCGCGCTGATTCAGCGCCGCGACATCGGCCACCGGAGTGCCATGGATGCGCTCGCTCACCAGCAGGTTGCTGCGGGAGAACTCCCAGTACACACGCGGCACGTAGAGCAGCGGCGAGTGCTCGAAATTGCGTCGCAGCTGGGTGGCATTGGCGCCCTCGGCCAGCAGGTTCAGCTCGTCGAAGATCACTTTCTCGTAATCGTTCACCACCTCGCGCGGCCGCAGGCGGCGGCCATGGGGCAGATGTTTCTCGATCAGTCCCGCCAGCCATTTCAGCAGGCGGATGTCCTGCTCCAGCGTGCGTTCGATGCCCGGCCGGATGACCTTGACCACGACGTCCTCGCCACTGTGCAGGCGGGCGCTGTGAACCTGGGCCACCGAGGCCGAGGCGAGCGGGGCGGTGGACAGTTCGCTGAAGACTTCCTGCCAGGGGCGGCCCAGGGTCTGTTCGACGATCTGCTGGATGCTCGGGCTGCTGAAGCCGGGCACGTTGTCCTGCAGGGACTGCAGTTCGTCGGCCAGTTCGGTGGGCAGGAAGTCGCGGCGCGTGGACAGCAGCTGGCCGAACTTGATGTAGATCGGGCCCAGTTCCTCCAGGGCCAGACGCAGGCGCACCTGGGGCGGCAGGCGGCGGGCGGGATGCAGCCTCCAGGGCAGGCTCCACAGGCCGAACAGCACGCGGGCAAGGCCGGCCGGACGCACGGCCGGCGAGATGTCGTCGAGGCCGTAACGGGCGGCGGTATTGAGGAGCTTCAGGAGTCTGGGCAAATGGGACACGTGTCGAGCCTTCGTGGCAGCCCAGTGCGGAGCCGGGGTGCGAACACCTCTGCGGGGTGTCAGTATTTGTTTATTTATCAGGAGCTTGCAATTGCGTTTCTGAGGGCGGGCAAGATAGCACCAAGCGGGGGCCCCGGACAAGGCTTGTCATGCCGGCGGTGTTGCCTCGGCGCGCAGCAGCTCCAGCTCGATGGCCCGCAGCAGCAGGCTGAGGCTGAGGGCAGCAATGTCCTGCTCCGGGAAGCTCTCGGCGAGGGTGCTGCACAGGGCGGCAAAGGGCTCGCCACGCTGGATGCTCTGCAGGAACAGGCCGAAGGCAGGGCGGATGCTCTGGAACTGCATGCGCTGTTCCCGGCGGAACACGAGCAGGTTGGGAAAGCGCGGGTCGACGTTCGGCAGCAGCGTGATGCTGGCGTCGGCGGCCCCGGGTTCGCCGCCCGCCTGGATGTGGCTCTGGATCTGCCGCCAGTAGGCCTCGAGATCGAAACGGGTCTGCAGCAGGGCCCAGTCCTGTTTCGCCTGCCAGCGCTGGGTGGGCCAGTCCTGCTCGGGCAGCCTCTGCAGCATGGCGAGGGTGTACGGGGCCTCGTCAACCACATCGAAGAGCGAGTTGAGCAGGCATTCCAATTGCGCGATGTCGGCCACCGCGGGCAGGTCGCGGAACTGCGGATGCGCGCGCAGGAATGCCGGCAGATCGTCGCCCACGCGATTGATCGGGCCGTTGCGCGGGGGATGCTCGCCCATGTAGGCGATCCACAGCTGGCTGTAGAGCGTCCTGCCGAGGGTGTTGTAGAGCACGGGAAAGATCGCGCTGGAGACCTCCACCAGACGCTGGTGGTAAGCGTTGTTGTAGATCGACAGTGCCTCGGCCTGAGTCAGACGGCTGTGCGGCGCGAGCAGGGCGGCGATCGCGTCGGCGTCCTGCTGCAGATCCTGCGGCCGCGTGATCCACTGCCAGAAGCGCGCCTGTTCCTCTTCCCAGCTCATGCGGGGCGACTCGCCAGCGCTCGCGCCTGCAGCGCGCGAGCCTGCTCGAGTTCGACCAGCAGTTCGTCGAACGGCGGAATGCGGTCATCGCGCTCCAGCAGCGTGGCGACGGGGCCGAAGCGGCGGCAGGCGTGTTCGTACAAGTCCCAGACCTCGTCGCACACCGGATGGTCGTGGGTGTCGATGATGTGGGTGGTGTTGTGGGTGTGACCTGCCAGGTGGAACTGGCGGATGGCCGCCGGGTTCAGGGCATCAAGGCCGGCGCGCGGGTCGAAGCCCAGATTGAAGCCGGACACATAGAGATTGTTCACGTCCAGCAGGATCTCGCAGCCGGTGCGTTGCACCAGGGCATTGATGAACTGCGGCTCGGTCATGGTGTCGCTGCGAAAGCCGATGTACACGGACGGGTTCTCCAGCACGATGGTCTGGCCCAGGTAGTCCTGGATGCGGCTGACCTTGTCGGCCACATGGATGAGGTTTTCCTCGGTGTAGGCGATCGGCAGCAGGTCGTGAGAGGTGAAGCCGTGCAGGCCGGTCCAGCACAGATGGTCGGAGACCCAGGCGGGCTCCACTTCGCGGATCAGTTGCTTGAGCTGGGCCAGGTAAGCGTAGTCGGGCGCCTCGCGGGTGCCGACATTGAAGGACAGGCCATGCAGCACCACGGGGTAGTGCTCGCGGACACGCCGCAGCACTTCCCGGGGGCGCCCGCCAGGGGCGAGATAGTTCTCGGTGATGAGTTCGAACCAGTCCACGCCGGTGGGCCAGTGGGTCAGCACATGCTCGTAATGCACACTGCGCAGACCCAGGCCGAAACCAAGCATCGGGGACTCCAGTTCGGGGCAGCCCTTACAGGCTGGAGATCAGGTTGCCACCCAGCTTGCTGCACAGCTGCTCGGAGACGCTCATGCTGCCGGAGGCGATGGCCACGAAGCCGATGCCGTGGCAGCTGTTCTTGCCGGCACCGTTGTCATTGCCATTGCCCTTGCAGGCGCTGAAAGTGTTGCAACTGAACAGGTCGTTGCAGTAAGCCACCTGCACGCCTTCGGTGACATTGGTGTCGGGTGTCGCAGCGACGGCGGACGCGGTGCCCACTTCCTTGCCGCCGAGCTTGTCGCAGAAGCTCTTGGAGACCATGGCGTGGCCGCTGGCGAAGCTGACGAAACCGGTGCCGGCGCAGGTGTTCTTGCCGGCGCCTGCCTCATTGCCATAGCCCTTGCAGGCGCTCTGGCCGTGGCAGGAGGTCAGGCCCTGACAGAGACTGACTTTCACGGGCTCGGCCACTTCCTGGGCCACGGTGCCCGCAGACATCGCTGCGCTGGCCACCAGCAGGGCGGCGGCGGAGTAGGCGAGTTTGAAGCCATCCTGAGTGTTCATGCGGGTATCTCCTTGGTCTGGCGTTGCCGCTTGCGCGGCGGAAGTTCCGGGACGACGGGTCGGGCTGGATTATGCCGCCCCGGCAGTCTATTACAAGTCGAGTGGCCCTTCTGCGACATTTTGTCGCAACAGCGCGGCACGTGCCTGTATACGATCGAGCCCCAGTTTCAGCTCATCCAGGCGGGTGCTGAACACCTCGACTTCGGCGCGCGAGGGCAGCACACGGGCTTCCTCGTGCAGGTATTCGTCGACATCGGCCCGCAGCGACTGTGCCGTCTGCGCGCTCCACTGCCGGGCACTCCCCAGGCCCGTCTCGGCCTGCCGGGTCAGTACATCGCCGAACAAGCGTGAAGCGTGGGCCTGCCAGTCAATCTCCAGAGAAGTCAGCACGCTGTGCAGGGTCTGGATCACCTGCGTGTCGCCACTCAATGCGACCCCGGGCGAGAACAGCGCGCTGGTCTGCGAGCCGGCCAGCAGCAGGCGCAGCAGGCTGGTGGCATCGGCCGTGATGCCCGCACTGGGGGGTTCCTCCTGCAGGGCCCGCAGCGCGATCCGCGCCTGATTCACCTGCAGGTAGACACACAGTGGCACGGGCTTGCTGCACTGAAGCTGAACAGAGCGGCCTTCCAGCGTGGCCAGACGGCGGGTGCTGCCGACGTCCTGCGCCAGCACCGCATTGATGAGCGCTTCCAGCGGGGCACAGACGGCGATGAGCACGAGTGGATTCATGGGGGTTCGACGGGCTCAGCCGGCGCGGGCTGACTTGACGGCGGTCTTGAAGCCGATGTGGATGGCGCAGATGCCGCCCATCACGTCGTGGTAGCGGCAGTCGCTGAAACCGGCCTGTTCCATCATGCCCTTGAGCGTGTCCTGATCCGGGTGCATGCGGATGGATTCGACCAGATAGCGGTAACTGTCGGCGTCGCCGGTCACCAGCTTGCCGACCACCGGCCACAGCGCGGAATAGCCGTCATAGGCCTTGCTCACCAGATCGTTGCGCGGCTTGGAGAACTCCAGCACCAGCGCGCGGCCGCCCGGCTTGAGCACGCGGTACATGGAGCGCAGGGCGGCGTCCTTGTCGGTGACATTGCGCAGGCCGTAGGCGATGCAGATGCAGTCGAAGGTGTCGTCCGCGAAGGGCAGCGCCTCGGCATTGAGCTGGGTGTAGACCACGTTGTCGGTGATGCCCTTGTCGATCAGACGGTCACGTCCGACCCCGAGCATGGAGGCGTTGATGTCGGCGAGCACCACCTGGCCGCTCTTGCCCACCAGGGAGGAAAAGCGAATCGTGAAGTCTCCGGTGCCACCCGCCAGATCCAGCACGCGGTGGCCGGGACGCACGCCGCTCAGCTCCACGGTGAAACGCTTGATCAGGCGATGCGTACCCAGCGACATCAGGTCGTTCATCACGTCGTACTTGCTCGCGACGGAGTGGAACACCTGGCCCACGCGCTTGACCTTCTCTTCCACGGGCACCTGCTCGTAGCCGAAATGCGTGGTGCGGGCCTTGTTCTGGTCGGAGTCGGACATCGTGGTTTCCTGCTGACCGTGGCGGTCAGGATGGGGGGAATGAGTGCCGGCAGGACGTCAGTTCGGGGGCTGCGACAGCGGCGCAATGGTAATCACTTGAACCTGCTCTGACAAGGAACGGGCCGTGGGCGCCGGCTCCCGGCTGGCCCCGGCGGCGGCCAGATCCTCGAGGTATTTCGCCCACAAAGCGCTTTTCTGGGTGCACAGCTGATGCAGGTAGTCCCAGCTGTAGATGCCCGATTCATGACCGTCGTCGAAGATGATGCGAATGGCGTAGTGACCGACGGCCTCCACCGCGCTCATGCCCACCTGGCGCTTGCCTGTCTGCAGCACGGCGCCATGTCGGCCGTGGCCGCGCACCTCGGCGGAGGGCGAGAGCACGCGCAGGAACTCGGCCTCCAGGGTGTATTCACTGCCGTCGGGCCAGCCCAGCACGAGCAGGCCGGACTTGCGGCGCAGGGCAATGCTGCTGGGTACAAGGCTCATGGCGTCTGCGCTCTCACAGGATGAAGCGGCTGAGGTCTTCGTCGGTCACCAGCTCGCGCAGCTGCTTCTCGACATAGGCGGCATCGATCACGAGGGTCGTGCCCTGGCCTACGCCGGCATCGGAGGCCGAGAAGGACACGTCCTCCAGCAGGCGCTCCATGACCGTGTGCAGGCGACGCGCCCCGATGTTCTCGGTGCGCTCGTTCACCTGGTAGGCGATCTCGGCGATCCGGGCGATGCCATCCTGGGTGAACTCCACGCGCAGATTCTCGGTGCCCAGCAGGGCCTGGTACTGCTCGGTCAGGGAGCAGCGCGGCTCGGCCAGGATGCGCTCGAAGTCGCGCGCGGTGAGGGCGCTCAGTTCCACGCGGATCGGCAGGCGGCCCTGCAATTCGGGGATCAGGTCGGACGGCTTGGACAGATGGAAGGCGCCCGAGGCGATGAAGAGGATGTGATCGGTCTTCACGCTGCCGTACTTGGTGGTGATGGTGGAGCCCTCGATCAGCGGCAGCAGGTCGCGCTGCACGCCCTCGCGGGACACACCGCTGTTGCCCGAGTCGTTGCGCACGGTGACCTTGTCGATCTCGTCGATGAAGACGATGCCGGTCTGCTCGGTCAGCTCCACCGCCTTGCTGCGGATCTCCTCCTCGTTCACCAGGCGTGCGGCCTCCTCGTCGCGCAGCAGCTTGAAGGCCGTCTTGATCGGCAGGCGGCGTGTCTTCTTCTTGCCCGTGTTCATGCTGGAGAACATGGTCTTGAGCTGGCTGGTCATTTCCTCCAGACCGGGCGGGGCCATGATCTCGACGCCACTGATGGCGTCGGCCACCTTGATCTCGATCTCGCGCTCATCCAGTTCGCCCTCGCGCAGCTTCTTGCGGAAGATCTGCCGCGTGGCGGCATCGGGGCGCTCGCGGGTGCCGGACTCCTCGTCCAGGCTGCGCGGCGGCGGCAGCAGGGCGTCCAGAATGCGGTCCTCGGCGGCGTTCTCGGCAATGTGTTCCACCTTGCGCATCTGTTCCTCGCGCAGCATCTTCACCGCCACATCCACCAGGTCGCGCACGATGGAATCGACGTCGCGGCCGACATACCCCACTTCGGTGAACTTGGTGGCCTCCACCTTGATGAAGGGCGCATTGGCCAGTTTCGCCAGTCGTCGGGCGATCTCGGTCTTGCCCACGCCGGTCGGGCCGATCATGAGGATGTTCTTGGGGGTGATCTCCGGACGGATGCTCTCGTCCAGCTGCATGCGGCGCCAGCGATTGCGCAGGGCAATGGCCACCGCGCGCTTGGCCGCGTCCTGGCCGACGATGTAGCGGTCCAGTTCGGACGCGATTTCCCGGGGGGTCATGCTGGACATGGCTCAGAACTCCAGTTCTTCGATCGTGTGGTGCTGATTGGTGTAGACGCAGATGTCGGCGGCGATGGTGAGGCTGTTCTGCACGATGGTGCGGGCGTCCAGGTCGGTGTGCCGGTAGAGCGCGCGCGCCGCCGACAGGGCGAAGGGGCCGCCGGAGCCGATGGCCATCAGCGAGTCTTCCGGCTCGATCACATCGCCATTGCCCGTGATGATCAGCGAGGCATCGCGGTCAGCCACGATCAGCAGGGCCTCCAGACGCCGCAGCATGCGGTCGGTGCGCCAGAGCTTGGCCAGTTCCACGGCCGAGCGCACCAGCTTGCCGTGGTGCTTCTCCAGTTGTTCCTCGAAGCGCTCGAAGAGCGTGAAGGCATCGGCCGTGCCGCCGGCGAAACCGGCGATGACCTGATCCTTGTAGAGGCGGCGCACCTTGCGTGCATTGCCCTTCATGACGGTGTTGCCCTGTGACACCTGCCCGTCGCCACCGACGACGACCTTGTTGCCCCGGCGAACCGAGACGATGGTGGTACCGTGATACTGTTCCAAGCGAATGCTCCTGCCGGCGCGGACCGGGAGTCGGGGTGAATGGGGGATATGGGCGCAGGCCCGCACAATTCAAGCGGGCAGGGGCTACTGGCTGAGGCCCATGCGGATGCTCTCGATGCCATTGCTGCGCAGGATGCCCTCGGCCTGGGCCACCTGCTCGCGATTGTCGAAGGGCCCGACCTGTACCAGGAACAGGGTCTTGCCCAGCAGGGCTTCCTGGCGTACGCGGGAGAACAGGCCCAGGCTCAACAGACGGTCGCTCTGCGCGATCGCGGAACTTTCCTGCTGGAAGGCGCCTGCCTGGAGCATGAAGCCCGCCTCGCGCGCCGGGGCTGGCTGCGCTGCTGCCGGGACAGCGGAGGGGGTGTCTGCCGGGGTGACTGGGGCTGGAACGCTCGCATCGACCACAGCAACGGGTGCGCTGACTGCCGGATCGGCCACCGGGCTGGAGGCGGCCACGGACTGCGCGGCCGGGTCCTGCGGCGCTGCGGGCTGATTCGCGACCGCCGCGCCAAGCTGGGCACCGGTGGTCGCCAGCGTCGTGGCGGCGCTCGCCTGCGGCATGTTGTCCACGATCAGTTCGTAATTGGGCAGCTCCTTGTAGAACTCCAATTGCAGACGCGCGGCAGCGGCTTCCAGTTCTTCGTTGCGGCGCTGTTGCGCTGCCGCCAGCTCGGCTTCATTGCTCGCCACGGCATCGGCCGTCATGTTGCCCACCGGTGGCAGGATGCCCGAAAGATAAATGAGGAAGAAACTGAAGAAACCCAGCACGGCTCCGGTGATGAGGCCAGTGACCAGCATGTTGCGGGTGGGCGGTGGGGCCACCGGCTTGTTGCGCGCCTGCTCGGGGGCGGGGCGGCGTCGTGTCTTGGCGAAATCGTGGGCCATGGTGTCCTTGTGTGGCAGCAATGCCGGGTTCAGGTGGCGGCCATTATCCCGGAAAAGCGGGCGGCCAACTACTCCCGATCCGAGGTGTCCGGCACAGGCTTAGAGCATATCCTGCGGGTCGACGTCGACTGACCAGCGCACGGTGCGTGCCTCGCGCAGGGATTCGACTTGGGGGCAAAGCAGGCTGAGCAGCTGCTGCAGCGTGGCGCGCTGCGGGGCGCTGATCTGCAATTGGGCGCGGAATTTGCCGGCGCGCTTTTCCATCGGCGAGGGCAGTGGGCCCATCAGGTTGACGGCTTCTGTGCCCGACTGTGCCCGCAGGGACTCGGCGAGTTGACGCACCAGCGCCAGGAAGCTCTCGGGAGCCCGATAGTCCTCGGACTCTGCCCGAATCAGTGCAAGTGCCGTGCAGGGAGGCATGCCGGCGAGCTGCCGCTCCTGCAGCAGCAGACGGGCGAAATGGCCATAGCCTTCCTTGACCAGTGTCTGCAGCGTGGGGTGGGTGGCGTGCCGAGTCTGGATCAACACTTCGCCCGGCATGCCTTCGCGGCCGGAGCGCCCCGCTACCTGCATCAGCAACTGGGCCGTGTGTTCCTGGCCGCGGAAATCCGCGCTGAACAGTCCGGCGTCGGCATCCAGCACCCCCACCAGGGTCACGCGGGGGAAGTGGTGGCCCTTGGCCAGCATCTGGGTGCCGATCAGCACACACGGGCCTCCTTGATGGACTTCATTCAGCAAGACATCCAGCTCGTTCTTGCGTCGCGTGGTGTCGCGGTCGATGCGCAGCACGCGTGTCTGCGGGTGGAGCGCCTGCAACCAGGCCTGGGTGCGCTCGGTGCCCAGCCCCAGTGCCTGCAGATTGCGCGACTGGCACTGCGGGCAATGGCGGTCGACCGGGCGTCGCGCATCACAGTGGTGGCAGCGCAGGTGCGGGGTGGTGCGGTGCAGCGTCATGCGGGCGTCGCAATGCAGGCATTCGGAGACCCAGCCACAGTCCGCGCACTGCAGGGTGGGGGCGAAACCCCGCCGATTGAGAAACACCAGCACCTGGTTGCCGGCCTGCAGATGGGCCTGCATGCGACTCAGCAGCGGGCCGGAAAAGCCCTCCTGCACCAGTTCCTGCGTGGTGTCGACCAGATGCAGCGTGGGCTGGGCGGCCTGACCTGCGCGCTCGGTCAGTGGCAGATGGGTGTAGCGACCGCTGTCGACGTTGTGCAGGGACTCCAGGCTGGGCGTGGCAGAGCCCAGCACCACGCAGATGTCCTCCCGGCTGCCCCGCACCACGGCCAGATCCCGGGCCGAGTAGCGAAATCCGTCCTGCTGCTTGAACGAACTGTCATGCTCCTCGTCAACGATCAGCACGCCTGGCCTTGCCATGGGGGTGAACAGGGCGGAACGAGTACCGATGATGATGCGGGCGTGACCATCCCGGGCATCGAGCCAGGCCTGCAGGCGTTCCGTGTCGGTCAGACCGGAATGCAGCACGGCGATCCGGCACTGGAAGCGCCGCCTGAAGCGGCCGATGGTTTGCGGCGTCAGGCTGATTTCCGGGACCAGCACCAGGGCCTGTCTGCCGTCACGAAGAACGGCATCGATGATCTGCAGATAGACCTCTGTCTTGCCACTGCCTGTGACGCCATCCAGCAGGAAACAGCCGAAACCACCCAAGGCGCGCACCACCGCCTCCACGGCCACGCGCTGGTGCTCGTTCAGGGTCAATGGCGCTTCACGGACGGGAGCCGGCACGGCTTCTGGAGCGTGCGGGCGGGGGGCGACTTCTTCCCGGGCCCAGACCATCCCGGCAGTGACGAGCGCATTGAGCGCGGCCTGGGACATCTGCGTCTCGATCAGGCTGAGCTTGTCCAGTTCGCCGTGTTCGCACAGGTAATCGACGATCTCGCGCTGACGCGGGGCGCGGCGCAGGGCATCCTCGGGCAGGGCCCTGCCGGCATCGCTCAGGCTCCAGAGTCTGCGCGCAGCGCGGGCAGCCGGGCGGTCCTGGCGCAGCAGGGCCGGCAGCATGCTCTGCATGGCATCGCCTGGGGGGTGCTGGTAGTAGCGCGCAGCCCACACGAAAAGGCCCAGCAGGGTCGGCGACAGCAGCGGTTCGTGGTCGATGCAATGCAGCGCCCTTTTCAGCTTGCCGGTTGGCACGCTGCTTTGCGCGTGCACGCTGATCAGCATGGCCACGAGGGTGCGCGGGCCGAAGGGCACCGCAATCCTGATGCCCGGCATGAGCGCAGCGGCGTCGGCAGTGCTCATGCCGGCGGGCGGAAGATAATCAAACAGGCGACGCAGCGGCGAGGGCACGGCCAGTCGCAGGATGACGGACGGCGGAGTCGGCGTGGCGGGGCTGGAAACGTTCGTCATGGTGTGCGACAGGCAAGCGTGGACAGAGCGCAGTGGCGCCGGCGGGTGTCCGGCATGGTAAGGCGATTGCCAGGGCCCCGCAACCGACGCGGCAGCGCGCCTGTGCCGCCCGGCGGCAATTGGTTTATACTCGCCGCCACTTTGCACCCGCCAGGATGGAGTACAGGCCATGAGCACAGAATCGGTTCCTGCCGAATTGCTGCACGTCAGAGAACAGATCGACCGCATCGACCACGGTCTGGTGCTGCTGCTGGCCAACCGCTTCGCCCTGACCCAGCGCGTCGGTGTGCTCAAGGCCCAGCATGGTCTGGAGGCACTGGACCCGGAGCGCGAGAGTCGCAAGCTGGCGGAAATCCGCCGTCTTTGCGAAAGTCATGGAGTCGAGCCAGACCTGGTGGCCGAGATTCTGGCGCGGGTCATGGCCGAGGTGGTCAAGAATCACAAGGCCATCCGCGATGCCAGGGGCTCCGCGGCCTGAACGTCAATCATCCACGTGCCGCTATTGCCAAAGCATTGCTCTTTGGTAGAATGCACGCCCGTTTCGCTGGCAGTCCTCGCGTCCAGTGCAAACCAAACAATGAGGTAGAGGCATGAAACCCGATATTCACCCCAATTACGTGGCGATGACTGCTACCTGCAGTTGTGGCAATGTGCTGAAGACACGCTCCACACTTGGCAAGGACATCCTGCTGGACGTGTGCTCAGAGTGCCACCCGTTCTACACCGGCAAGCAGAAGATCCTCGACACGGGTGGTCGTGTGGATCGTTTCAACAAGCGCTTCGCTGGCCGCACGCTCAAGTAAGCGCAAGGCGCAAGAAAATGAAAAAGGCGTCCGGGGCAACCCTGACGCCTTTTTGTGTTTCTGTCATGACACTCAGATGTGTCAGAAAATGATTTCGATGGTGGGTTCCACGTCCTCGGTTGCCGGCGCATTGCGCGTCGTGGGAATCGGCGCTGCCACCGCCCGGGTGGGGTCGTTCTCTTCCATGAACAATTCGAACATCGTGTTGGCCTGATCCGGGCGCGCACTGCGTCCTGTCTGCTTGTTCACCAATCGATCCACCAGCCCATCCGGGCGCTCCATCATGCGCTCCGGCGTCCCTTCGAGCGCTGCCTTCATGTAGTCGATCCAGATCGGCACCGGTACGGTGGCGCCCTGCTCGCTTTCCCCGAGCGGCTGTGGCTGGTCGAAGCCGATGAAGACGCTGGTCGCCACATCGCGATTGAAGCCGGTGAACCACAGCTCCGTCGGGCCGTTGGTGGTGCCCGTCTTGCCCATCAGATCCTTGCGGGGAATCTCCCGGCCGACCCGGCGTCCGCTGCCTTCCTCGATCACCGAGCGCAGCATGCTGCCGAGCATGTAGGCCACCCGGGGGTCCACCACCTGCTCGGCCGGCATTTCGTTGAAGGCGATGTCGTCGCAGGACTTGCCGCAGGCGATGCTCTGAACGGGCAGCGGCACCAGGCCGTCCAAGGTGCGGATCTGCTTGATCAGCGTGGGTGTGACCTTCTGGCCACCATTGGCGATGGTGGCGAAGGCTCCGGCCATCTGGATCGGAGGCACGTCCTGGCTGCCCAGGGCCACGGTCAGATCGACTCGCGGGAAATGGTCCGTCTCGATGCCGAAACGACTGGCGAAAGGCAGCACCACATTCGAGCCCAGCTGTTCATAGAGCCTTACGGCAGGAATGTTGCGCGAATTGGTCAGGGCGGTGCGCAGCGTGATCGGGCCGGCGAAATTGTTCTCGAAATTGCGTGGCCGATAGTCGCCCCGGGCGAAGGCGGCGTCGTTGATGATCGACGCCGGTGTGTAGCCTTGTTCCAGTGCTGCGCCATAGACGAAGGGCTTGAAACCGGATCCGGGCGGGCGGGGTGTGATGGCGCGATTGACCTGGCTGAGCGCAAAATCATAGCCGCCCACCAGGGCCAGGATGTCGCCGTTGTCAGGCGAGACGGACACGATGGCACCCTGCAGGTCTGGAATCTGGCCCAGCGACCAGTTGCCGTCGGCGGTCTGCTTCAGTCGCACCAGATCGCCCGTCTGCACGATGTCGGAAGAGCGTTCCGGTCGCGGCCACGCGCGACCACGGTCAATGAAGGGGGCAGCCCAGCTCAATCCGGACCAGGCGACGGTGACCGTGCTGCCGTCCTGCAGCAGGGCCTCGATCTCGCGTTCTGCCACGCTGCTCACCACGGCCGGATGTTGATTGCCCAGCACCTGCTGGCTTTCGAGTGCCTGCAGCCAGGTGCTGCGCGCGTCGGCATCCTCTGCCACTGCGATATGCCCCTCGGGGCCGCGGTAGCCATGCCGCTTGTCGTAGTACTCCTCCAGGCCATTGGTCAGGGCGCGATTGGCGATGGCCTGCTTGTCGCTGTGAATGCTGGTGCGCACTTCAAAGCCTCTGCGGTATATGTCCTCGCCAAACTGACTGTAAAGCTCCTGACGCACCATCTCGGCAACATACGGTGCGCTCACTTCGATGCGGCGGTTGTGGCGCCGGGCATTGTCCGCGGTGTTGATGGCCTGTTCGTACTCCACCCGCGTGATCATGTCCTGCTCGTACATCTTGGTGAGCACCACATTGCGTCGCTGAGTGGCGCGGGCCGGATCGGCAATCGGGTTGCACGGCGTCGGGCAGGGCAGCACCGAGGTCAGCATGGCGAACTGGGGCAGTTCCAGTTCCCAGATGGGCTTGCCGTAATAGGCGTACGCGGCGGCATTGATGCCGTCGGCGCCGGAGCCGAAGTAGATGAGATTCAGATACAGAGTGATGATCTCTTCCTTGCTCAACTCGCGCTGGATACGGAAAGCGAACGGAATTTCCTTGAGCTTGCGCGAATAGACCGAGTCGCTGTCGAACGAGATGTTGTTGGCCAGCTGCATGGTGATGGTGCTGCCACCGCCCAGGTTGATGCCGCGCACGAAGCCGTAGAAGCCACGCATCAGGCCGCGGATGTCAACGCCGGAGTGCGAGTAGAAGCGCGGGTCTTCACTGGCGATGACGGCGTTGATCATCATTGGCGGAATCTGTTCAAAGGGAATCGGGTCGCGCCGGATGCCGATCTCGTCGATCAACTGGTTGTCAGCGGTCAGGATGCGCAGCGGCGTTTCCAGCTGCACATGGCGATAGGATTCGGCCGACGGCAGCTTGGGTGAAAGATAGAGGAAGCCCGCCGCCGCGACCATGACGCCGCCGCTGCTGCAGAAGATGCCGAACCAGAACAGGCCTCGGATGATTGTCTTGATTCTGGAGTTCACGGGAGTTGCCAACCCTGGGCTGCAAGAAATTTGCCGGCTCCTGCCGGTAAGACCTGAAAACGCCGGAATTCCTCCCTCGGGGAGCGGCAGGCTGGCGGCATTATATACGCAGCCGCCACATTAATCTTGAGTACCATGGTCGGGATTGTGCCTGCCGTCAGCGGTACTCTGTCAGCACACTGCACAGTCGGACAGAGTGCCTGAAAATTGCGGTATTTCTTTTTTGAATCAATGAGATGTGCTTTCACGTCGGGAGCTGCCATGCCGGTCCTTCGCGGCCAGTGGGCACCTGGTGCCCCGGCGCGGGACTGTGCGCTCGGGCACGCTTTGTGCGAGAGATTTGAACTGGTTGGCAACATAAAGTTATTTATTGAGATGCCGATATAATTTGTTGAATATCATATATAAATTTGTTTTGATGTCGCAAACATCAGAAATCGACTTCGGCAAGGAGCGAATTTCTCTGCGCGTCTATACTCGAAACGACTCCGCTCCAGGATCGCCAGGAGCACTTTCAGGCCGACCATCGTGCTGCAATTGCTGAGCAGAAAAACAAGAACGCTGCTGGGCGTGGACATCAGTTCCTCGGCCGTGAAGCTGCTCGAGTTCAGTCTGAGCAACGGACGCCATCGCCTCGAGAACTACGTCATCCGCCAGCTGCCGCCCAATGCCGTGGTGGAAAAGAACATCAGTGACATTGACGCCGTGGGTGATGCCATCCGCCAGGCGCTCTCGATGCTCAAGCCCGCCACCAAGGAGGCCGCGGTCGCCGTGGCCGGTTCGGCGGTGATCACCAAGATCATCGAAATGAACGCCGCCATGAACGATTCCGAAATGGAAAACCAGATCATCGTGGAGGCTGACCAGTACATCCCTTACCCCCTGAGCGAAGTGGCCATCGACTTCGAGCGGCAGGAACAGGCCGACCCTCGCTCCGACTTCGTCGATGTGCTGCTGGCCGCCTGTCGCAAGGAGAACGTGGAGTCCCGCGTGGCTGCGCTGCAGTCCGGTGGCCTCGTGGCCCGGGTCGTCGACATCGAGGCCTATGCCATGGAGCGTGCATTCAGCTTGCTGCACAGCCAGCTGGCGGCCACCGACCCGCACACTGTGGCGATTCTGGACATCGGTGCCACCATCACCACCCTGCACGTGCTGCTTGAGGGCAGGACAATCTACACGCGTGAGCAACTGTTCGGCGGGCGTCAGCTCGTCGAGGACGTGCAGAGGCGCTTCGGGCTCTCTGCCATCGAGGCAGAAACGGCGATCCGCAGGGGCACGCTGCCGGAAGAGTATGAGCAGGAGATCCTGGCGCCGTTCAAGGATGCCGCCGTGCAGCAGATCAGCCGTTCTCTGCAGTTTTTCTTCTCGTCCAGTCAGTACAACGATGTCGATCAGATCATCCTGGCGGGCGGTGTGGCTGCCATCGACGGTCTGGCCGGGCTGGTGCGGGAACAGCTGGCCACGCCGGCAGTGGTGGCCAACCCCTTCCAGGACATCGCCACGGGCAGCAAGGTGAACAAGACCCTGCTGGCCAATGATGCGCCGGCGCTGATGATCGCCTGCGGCCTGGCCATGAGGAGCAAGTACTGATGGCGCGCATCAATCTTCTGCCCTGGCGGGAACAGCTGCGCGAGGAGCGCAAGCGGGAGTTCATCGTGCTGCTGCTCGGCGTGTTCATCATTGCTGCCGGCATCATCGTGATGATCGATCGCAATTTTCGCGCGGACATCCGCTACCAGCAGGCGCGCAATGATTTCCTGCGGCGCGAGATCATGGTGCTGGACGCGCGCGTGGCCGAGATCGACCAGTTGAAGGAGCAGAAGGCGCAGATCAACTCGCGCATGGAAGTCATCCAGAACCTCCAGGGCTCGCGTCCGGTCATCGTGCGCATCTTTGACGAGATCGTGAAGGCCCTGCCCACCGGTGTCTATTTCAACTCACTCCAGCGCGAAGGGGATCGCCTGCAGATCGAGGGCATTGCGGAGTCCAACAACAAGGTTTCGGAACTGATGCGGCGGCTCGACGACTCCGAATGGTTCATAAACCCGAGTCTGCAGCAGATTTCGGCGGCAGCCGCCGACGCCAACTCGGATCAGCGTCAGGCAAACGCCTTTTCGCTGACGCTCTTCATGCAGTCGCCCGAGCGCGGGGAGGAGCTCTGAGATGTCACTGTCCTCGCTGATCAAGGAATTGCAGAGTTTCGACTGGAACAATCTCAGTGACATCGAGACGATCGGGGTCTGGCCCGGGGTCGTGAAGTTTGTGCTCGCCACCGTGCTTTTCTTCGTCTGTCTGGCTGCTGGTTTCTGGTTCGACATCCGCAACCTGCAGGCGGAGCTCGGGCGCTGGCAGGCCGAGGAAACGACTCTGCGCACCGAGTTTGAGCAGAAGGCGGTGCTGGCAGCCAACCTTGAGGAATACAAGGCGCAGACAGTCGAAATGGAAAACGCGTTCTCCGAGCTGCTGCGCCAGCTGCCCAGTCAGACGGAAGTGCCCGATCTGGTGGACGACGTCACGGAAACCGGCCTGGGTGCCAGCCTGAACTTTGCCCGCATCGAACTGGACCAGGAAGTGGAACTGGAGTTCTACATCGAACAGCCGATCCAGGTCGAAGTGCTGGGCAGCTATCACGACTTCGGCACCTTCGTCAGTGGTGTGGCAAGTCTGCCCCGCATCGTGACACTGCATGACTTCGAGATCACGGCGCCGGACACGCGCAGTCCTTTGACCATGAGTATCCTCGCGAAGACCTATCGCTACCGTACAGAAGAAGAGCAGGCGGCTCAGCGCGCCGCGCAGCAAGCCGCGGAGGCCGCCGATGAGCAGTGAGCGTCGACCTGCCCGCCTGTTGCTGCTTTTCACGCTTGCTCTGCTGGCCGCGTGCAGCCGCCCGACAGCCATGGATGATTTGCAGCAGTTCATCATCGACGTCTCGTTGCGACCTGGTGGCGAGATCGAACCCATGCCGCAGTTCCAGCCGTACGAGGCGTTTGCCTACAGCGCCGCCTCGCTGCGCAGTCCCTTCGATGTGCCGATCATGGCGGGTTCCGCTCCAGAGCAGGCTCCTGCCAGCGTTGTGCAGCCGGACTTCGACAGGGCGCCAGAGGCGCTCGAGAGCTTTGCCCTCACGGATCTGGTGATGGTCGGAATGATCACTCGCGAGCGCAGTGTCATCGCACTGATTCGTGACAGCAACGGCACGCTGCATCGGGTGGGAATCGGCAATTACATGGGCCGCAACCACGGGCGGGTGACGCGTGTCACGGCCGCTGAGGTGGAGTTGGTCGAAATCGTGCCTGCGGGCGACGGCGGCTGGGTGGAGCGGCCGCGCACGCTGCCGCTGCAGCGTTGAACACAACGTGCCGCAAGCACGGAAAACAGGTGCAGCGAGTGCTACGCTGCCTCAACAGGTGATCTGAGAATGGCTACAGTGACGATGACTTCAAGCGCCAGGTGGCACGCATTGCGGACAGGCTTGCGTGGGGCCGCCTTGATGCTGCTGAGCGTCTGGGCAATGCTGACGCAGGCGCAGGACGCCGTGACACTCAACAGCATCGGTTTCGCGAATCTGCCGGGTGACAGTATCGAGGTCCGGCTCGAGTTCGATGGCGTGCCGCCACAACCCAGTGGCTTCGCGCAGACAGACCCGGCACGCATTTCCATCGATCTGAACAATGTCGAAAGTGCGCTTGCCGAACGCCGTTTCGACCTTGGCGCGGGCAATGCTCAGAGTGTGATGGTGCTCGAAACGGCCGACCGCACGCGCCTGGTCTTCAATCTGGTGGCAGCAGTCGATTACCAGACGCGCATTGAAGGCAACACGCTGGTGGTGCTGCTGGGTGGCAACAATGCCCTGGCAGCAATTCCTGCGGCAGCTGTCGAGACCGCTGTCGCCACGTCGGCGGCCGCGGGCGGGCCGACCATTGCCGACGTCAGTTTCCGTCGTGGCAGTGAGGTCGATGAAGGCCAGGTGGTGATCACGCTCAGTGATGAAGCGATCATCGGCAATGTCGAACAGGTGGGAAGTCGCGTCTATGTGGAGTTCGCCGGTGCTGCGGTGCCCGAGCGTCTGAATCGGCGCTTCGATGTCACCGACTTCGCCACGCCGGTCAACACCGTGGATGTCTACCCGCAGCGCGGCAATGCCACGATTGCCATCGACTTGAACGGTCAATTCGAATACGTGGCCTATCAGCAGGGTCGCCAGTACACCATCAGCGTGACGCCGCCGGGTGCGGCGGCGGCCAATGCCGATCCTGCCTCGCGCTACTCCGGCACGCTGGTTTCCCTGAGCTTCCAGAACATCGAAGTGCGCTCCGTGCTGCAATTGCTGGCCGAGGAAAACGATCTGAATCTGGTCGCCAGCGACGCGATCACCGGCAACATCACTCTGCAGCTGGAGGATGTGCCCTGGGATCAGGCCCTGAACCTGGTGCTGCAATCACGCAATCTCGCCCAGCGGCTGGTCGGCAATGTGTTGTACGTGGCCCCTGCCAACGAGATTGCGGCCCAGGAGCAGCAGGCGCTTGATGCCAGTCGCCAGGCACAGGCCCTGGCGCCGCTGCAGACCGAGTTCATTCAGGTGAATTACGCCGAAGCTGCCAACATCCTCACGCTGCTCACCGGTTCGCCCGCTGGCAGTGCGAGCGCAGCTCCAGCGCCTGCCGCCGACCCGGCCGCACCCGCTGCGCCGGTGACGCCCGAGTCCGGTGCCACCGGCGTGCTGTCCAGTCGCGGCAGCGCCACCGTGGACGCCCGCACCAACATCATCATCATCCGCGATGTGGCGGAGAAGCTCGAGGAAGTGCGTGAGCTGCTGAGCAGGCTTGATATTCCCGTGCGTCAGGTGCTGATCGAGGCGCGCATCGTGAACGTCTCCACAGACTTCGGGCGTGATCTGGGTATTCGCTGGGGCGGGGCAGGGCGGACGAACTCGGGCGACGGCTTTCGCTACGGGGGCAATCAGGCAGCCACACTCGAACAGCAGAACAATCGCGTGGCGGAATCTGCCGCTATCCAGGAAGCGCTGGCTGCCGGGGAGGCCGCGCGCGTGCGGGCCTTGCAGGACGGCACGGACCCAAGTCTCATCGGCGCCATCGTGGCGCAGGCAATCGCGGCAGTGCCCATCCCTGTTGGCAGCACCTCGTTCCCCGATGCGCTGGCGGTGGATCTGGGGGTTCAGGATGCCAGCGCCTCTTCGTTCTCGGTGGGCTTCACCAGCAACAGTGGCCTGATCGAACTGGAACTCTCCGCACTGGAAAGCAGTGGCAACGGCGAGGTCATCGCGCGGCCGAAGGTGACCACTCAGGATAAGGTCACGGCGACGATACAGTCGGGTGTCCGCATTCCCTATCAGGCCCAGGCGGGTGGCACCGCCGGGGGCTCCACCACGGAGTTCGTCGATGCCGTGCTGTCGCTGGAAGTCACGCCGCAGATCACCCCTGACGGACGCATCATTATGCAGCTCGACATCCATCAGGACTCCGTGGCACCCGGCACGGGCAATGTGCCCGCGATCAACACCAACTCCATCAATACCAGTGTGCTGGTGGAGAACGGGGACACCATCGTGCTGGGCGGTGTTTTCCGCGAAGAGACCACCACCACGGAAACCAAGACGCCGGTGCTGGGGGATCTGCCCTATCTGGGGCGCCTGTTCAAGCGCACCAACAACGAGAATCGCCGCACGGAACTGTTGATCTTCATCACGCCGCGCATCATTGCGGAGATCAATACCCGCTGAGATCGACCGTGATTTTGCCTTGCTGCCAAGGGTACAATGCCGGCCAGTCGAGCTTTTCTTGGAGCAGCAGCGGCGAATGGACAAGCGGGAAAACATCTTTCTGATCGGGCCGATGGGGGTGGGCAAGAGCACCATCGGTCGCCTCCTCGCTGCGGCGCTGGACATGCCCTTTCATGACTCCGATCGCGAGATCGAATTTGTCACGGGCGCTGACATTCCCTGGATCTTCGATGTGGAAGGCGAGCAGGGCTTCCGGGTTCGTGAGGCGAAGATGATCGACACACTCACGCAGCGCCAAGGCATCATCCTGGCCACCGGCGGTGGGGCCATCCTGGCGCCGGAGAGCCGCCGCAATCTGCACTCACGCGGCATCGTCGTTTACTTGCGCGCCTCGGTGGCGCAGCAACTGGAGCGCACTGGCAAGGACAAGAATCGCCCGCTGCTGCAGACTGACAACCCCCTCGCCAAGATCAAGGAACTCATCAAGATCCGCGAGCCGCTCTATCGCGAGACCGCCCACATCACCATCGACACCAGTCGCCGCAGTCCGCGTTCAGTATGCGCGGAAATCGTGCGACAGCTGCAGGAACGTCAGGCCGAAGAGGCTGCGAAGGTAAGTTGAAGCCATGATCACGCTGGAAGTCAGTCTGGGCGAGCGCGCCTACCCCATTTACATCGGCCAGGGTCTGTTGACCCGGCCCGGACTGCTGCGCGCGCATGTGCCCGGTCAGCGCGCGCTGATCGTCACCAACGAGGTGGTTGCCCCCCTTTATCTGGAGGCGGTGCAGCAGTCGCTCGGCGATGTGCGCGTGGATACGTTGATCCTGCCCGATGGTGAGCACACCAAGACGCTGGAAACCCTGTCGCTGATCTACGACAAGCTGTTGCAGGAGCGCCATGAACGCAGCACCACGCTGATCGCCCTGGGTGGCGGCGTGACCGGCGACATCACCGGGTTTGCGGCGGCCAGCTACCAGCGCGGAGTCAACTTCATCCAGGTGCCCACCACCCTGTTGTCTCAGGTTGATTCCTCGGTGGGCGGCAAGACGGGCGTCAATCATCCGCTGGGCAAGAACATGATCGGCGCTTTCTACCAGCCGCGCTGCGTGCTGGCCGACACGGGGGTGTTGCAATCCCTGCCCGAACGCGAGCTCAAGGCCGGGCTGGCGGAAGTGATCAAGTATGGCCTGATCGACAATCTGCCCTTCTTCGAGTGGCTGGAGACCAGCATCGAAGGGCTGGTGGCGCGTGATCAATCCTTACTGGCCGAAGCCGTGCGCATCAGTTGCGAGGACAAGGCCCGCATCGTGGCGGCGGACGAGCGAGAGGGCGGTGTGCGCGCTTTGCTCAATCTGGGGCACACCTTCGGCCATGCTATCGAGAACGCGATGGGCTATGGCGTCTGGTTGCATGGCGAGGCCGTGGCCGCCGGTATGGTGATGGCGGCCGATCTGTCCGCTCGCCAGGGCTGGATATCGCCCGCCGATGCGCGACGAGCCAAGTCACTGCTTCAGCGCGCCGGGCTGCCGGTGGTGCCGCCCTCAGGAGTCAGCGCAGAGGATTACCTGCGACTCATGGCCTTTGACAAGAAGGTGCAGGGTGGCAAGATTCGATTCATCCTGATGCGCGGCCTGGGCAAGGCTGTGATCGAAAGCGGCGTCGACGCCGCGTTGCTGGAGCAGACACTGGAGGCGGGAGAGCACCTGTGCGAGATCTGAGTGAGCGACTGGCAGACCTGGGTTTGACGAGAGACCCGTTCGCGGCGGATGCGCCGCTGGATAGCCTTTTTCCTGGCGCGATGCGCCGCGCGAGTCTGGACCAGATGCAGTTGCTGGCGCGTGAAAGCGAGGACATCGTCGCGCTGACCGGCCCGGCAGGCAGTGGCAAGACCACGCTGGGTGACTTCTTCGCTCGCCATGCCGATCGCGATCAGGTGGTGGCCCGCATTCGCGCCACCCTGCTCACCACTCCAGCGCAGTTGCTGGAAGACTTGTTCAAGGCCTTCGTGCTGGATTTTCCCCCGCAGGCCACGCTGAGCGACCTGAAGTCCGCACTGCAGCGTTATTTCGCCGCCCTGCACCGGCAGTCGCGCACGGTCGTGCTGATCGTCGACAGTGCACACGAACTTGGCGATGATGCCCTCAGCCTGCTGACGAAGCTGGCGCTCAGCGAGAATCACGAAGGCACGTTCCACCTGCTGCTTCTGGGCGAACCGTCCCTGCTGGACATGCTGGACTACACCTGTCCGATGCGGGAGGGGCAGCCCCAGTTCACGGCCGTGCAGCTGCCGGCCTTCAATCTGGACGAAACCCGCGCTTATCTGCGTTATCGCCTCAGTGCGGTGGGCTGTCAGCAGGATGACGGCCGCGCGCTGCCCTTCTCCAACCGTCAGATCGAACGCATCCACAAGCTCTCTGGTGGCATTCCGGCCGCCATCAATGCTCGAGCAAGCGAGATGCTCGGCGATGTCGGACTGGATCTGCTGGAGCTGCTGCCGCGTCTGCCCGCGGATCTGCCGAGGCCTTATGTCTATGGCACTGCCGGCGCGCTTGTCCTGGTTGTGCTGGCCGCCTTGCTGCTGGGCGGGGATGACACGCCCGAGCTGGCGCAATCGTCTCTCTCCGAACCGGTTCCCATTCCCCTTGAGCCAATCAGCACTGTGCGCACGCTGGACGAGGCGGCCGACCTGGATCCTGCCGACCCCGATCCCGACCCCGCTGCACCTGCTGCCGGACTGGCGACCGGCATTCCTGTCGCTGACGGCGCCGCGTCGTCAGCCGTCGAGCCGGAGCCAGTGACTGCACCGTCTGTGAGTGACAGCATCAGTGCACCCGCCGCCGTTGCAGTGGCAGCAGCGACGCCGACGGCCACGCCGACGCCCGCAACTGCATCAACACCAGCGCCGGCCCGTGCCGTGGTCAGCACAGCCACTGCGCCGGCAGCCACTGCAGCACCAGCCCGCGCGCCTGCTGCCAGCACGCCGGCTCCTGCCGCGGCGCCGGCACGCCCCGCGGCGGCTGCCAGCACCAGCGACCCGACGGCACCTCTGGCCTCCCAGCACACCCGCATTCGCGCGCTGCCGGCCAATCAGTTCACCGTGCAGCTGCTCGGCTCCACGTCACGTGCGAATGTGGAAGACTTCGTGCGCCGCCACGCCAGCACGCCACTTTACTGGTTCGAAACCCGCAACCAGGGCAACCCCTGGTTCGTGATCATGATGGGCGCCTACCCCAGCCGTGCGGCCGCTCAGACAGCTGCGTCCGGGCTGACCGGAGAACTGGGTCGACTGGAGCCCTGGATTCGCAGCATCGGCACCGTGCAGGGTGAAATCGTCGGCGGCAACTGAGCCGCAAGGCGGTTTGTGAGCCTTGGGGGCGGTGTGTAGAATGCCGCCCCTGATGTGCCGGATTCCCCGATACTTCCCAGCAGCAAGAGGACACCGCGTTGACAGCGTTGAAGAACGACAGATTTTTGCGTGCTCTGACAGGGCAGAGTGTGGACATGACTCCGGTCTGGATGATGCGTCAGGCCGGGCGTTACCTGCCTGAGTACCGCGCGACGCGCAAGCTGGCGGGGGATTTCATGAGTCTGTGCAAGTCTCCGGAACTGGCTTGCGAGGTCACGCTCCAGCCCCTGCGCCGCTATCCGATGGACGCTGCCATTCTGTTCTCCGACATCCTCACCATTCCCGACGCCATGGGGCAGGGCCTGTACTTCACCGAAGGCGAGGGGCCGCGCTTCCGCAAGATCGTGCGTACAGAAGCAGACGTGCTGGCGCTGCCGGAACTCGATACCGCGCGGGATCTGAGCTATGTCACCGATGCCGTTTCTGTCATCCGCCGCGAGCTCAATGGCTCCGTGCCACTCATCGGCTTTTCCGGCAGCCCCTGGACTCTGGCGACCTACATGATCGAAGGCAGTGGCAGCAAGGATTTCCGCCATGCCAAGTCTTTCATGTACAACCAGCCGCACGCCATGCACCAGCTGCTCGACAAGCTGGCCCGTGCGGTGGCGGATTACCTGAATGCCCAGATCGCGGCAGGTGCCCAGGCCGTGCAGATCTTCGATACCTGGGGCGGTGTGCTGTCGACGCCGGCCTATCAGCAGTTCTCGCTGGCTTACATGAAGAAAGTGGTGCAGCAGCTCACGCGTGTCAGCGAAGGTCGTGAGGTGCCCATCATCCTGTTCACCAAGAATGGCGGCCTCTGGCTGGAAGACATCGCCGACAGCGGCTGCGACTGCGTTGGCCTGGACTGGACCATCGACATCGGCCGGGCGCGTGCGCGCATCGGCAGCAAGGTGTCCCTGCAGGGCAACATGGACCCGTCCATCCTTTACGCCACGCCGCAGAGCATCCGTGCCGAGGTGGGACGGATTCTGCAGGACTTCGGGCCGGGCAATGGCCATGTGTTCAATCTGGGGCATGGCATCACGCCGGATGTCGATCCGCAGAATGTGGCCGTGTTCGTCGAGTCCGTCCATGAACTCTCGCAACAGTATCATCAGGGGCACGCTGGCTGATCTGACGCGCACTGGTCGCGAGCCGGTCTGCTTCGTCAGCATTGGTGCCAACCTTCCAGGGGGGGCGGGCGGGCCGCAACGCAGTGTGCAGGCCGCTTTCGCCGCCCTTGTCGCCGAGAGTCGCAGTGGGCTCGTTGTTTCTTCGCTGTGGCAGACCGCGCCGCTCGACTGCCCGCCCGGTTCGCCCCTCTTCGTCAACGCTGTGGCCGCCTTCGTGCCAATGGCCGCTGAGCCGGATTCCCTGCTGCGATGCCTGCAGGCGCTGGAGGCCAAGGCCGGACGTCAGCGCGGCAGTGTGCGCAATGCCGCCCGCCCGCTCGATCTCGATATCCTGCTGTTCGGTGAAGAGACGTGTGCAACGGCTGAGCTGATTCTGCCGCATCCACGCATGACGCAGAGGCGCTTCGTGCTGGCGCCGCTGGCCGAGATTGCGCCCGATCTGCGGCCACCAGGGCAGTCCCAGTCAGTCGCCATGCTGCTGGAGGCCTTGCCGGAGCAGGGCGAGATGCGGCGGATCGAGACCGATCTGCGCGCTGTCGTTTTCTGATTCGCTGTGTATACTACGGAAAAAGCCGGCTTCGAGACCGGCTGCATTGCCAGAGTCCGGAATTCGCGGGCTGCTATCAGGGGAAGTTCAGTGCAGATTTCACGTGTCAGTGTGGCGTTGCTCGCAGGGCTTGTCGTCGGCCTCGGTGTCGTCACGCCTGCGGCTGCCCAGTCGCTGTCCGGGACCGTGGCGCTGCCCTCCTCTCTCCTGCCTGCGGCATCCAATGGCATCAATGCCTCTCGCAATGAAGTCAGGACACCATTTTCCGGCGAGTATGTCAGCAATCTGAACCTGGGCATGAGCTTCTCGCCTGCCAAAGGTCTGGATCTGCGCGCCGATGCCTGGCGCATCAAGGTAGACGAATCTTTGGACGTCAAGCACCTGGTTCCGGAACCGCCCCTGCCAGTGGTGTCTGGCGGCTCCTTGTTCATCGATGACAGCAATCTCTACGCTGGTCTGATCGAGGCCCCGTCCGTCAAGGATTCCGTGGTACCAGGCCAGATGGCGCACGGTATCGACCTGAGCGCTTCCTATGTCTGGGAATCGCCTCGCTTCGGTCAGTTCATCGTCAGCACCAAGGCCACCTATCTCTATGACCCGGACACTCAGCCCCGCGGTTTCCAGGGCCCCCTGTTGCCAATGACGGAAAACACCTTGCTGCCTACGGGAACCGAACTGCAGAGCAGTGTCATGCTGACCTGGCAGGCCGGCCAGCACACGGCCAGCGCGGTGACTCACTACTTCGACAGCTTCGAGGAAATCGGCAAGCTCGACATGGAGCAGCTGAACGAGATCGTTGGCAACATGACCACGCTCGATCTGCAATACGGCTACAACATGAAAGCCGGCAAGCAGGGGCAGGCGGTTTTCTCGGTTGGCGTGCGCAATCTGTTCGATACCCGTCCCCAACAGTTGCCCGCCACGGGCGCGGGTCTGGTGGAGCAGGGCGGCCGCGTCGCCTACGGTTCCATCAAGTACCAGTTCTGATCCCTGCGCGTCGCCCCTTCTGGCGCATACGCTCGACGCATCCTTTTACCCCGTCCATCAGCTCACGCGCGCAAGGCAGGCGACCTCCACACGACGACTGCCGGCGTGGCGATAGAGATGGGCCATTGCATCGACTGTGCTGGTGGTGGTGACGACGTCATCGACGATGACGACATGCGGGAATACCCGGGCCGGCTGAGCGATGGCAAAAGCCCCGCGCAGATTGTGCTGTCGCTCGCTGGCACCCAGGCCCCGCTGGGAAGGCGTCGCGCGCACCCGCTCGCAGTGCTGGGTGACCAGTGGCAGATCGCAATGCGCCGCGAGTACTCGTGCGACAAGCAGGCTCTGGTTGAAGCCACGCTTGCGCAGACGTCCACGGTGCAGCGGCACCGGCACCAGAACCGGGCGTTCGCCAGCGTTGACGAATGACGCCCGCAGGCGCTCGGCAAGCAGGATCGCCAAGCTGCGGCCGAGGGCGAAATCCGCTTGAAACTTGAATCCGGCAATCAGTTCGCGTACGGGAAATTCATAGCGCAGTGCGGCCAGGCAGCGATCGAATCCCGGGGGGCAAAGCAGGCAGGATTCGCAGAAGGTTTGCCAGGGGCCGTCGACGGAAAGTTCGCAGGCACAGCGCTGGCAGGGATGCACCGGTCGCGGCAGACCTGCCTCGCAGGGCTTGCAAAAGCCGCTGCGCGTCGACGCGGCTGCGCCGCAGAGAGGACATTCAAGGACGCTCATGATGCCTGGGAATACTCGATAGTGGACACTGCGTTCCATCCAGACTGACGCGATGAAGCAGGTTTCCAGAATGGCCTGCCTTTCGAGTATAGGCAGCCGCGACAGCTCGGCAAGCCCGACTCAGGCTGCTATCCTCGTCAGCAATCAGCTGGCGTTGGAAAATTCTGCTCATGTTGTCGCGCGATCCCATCACCTTTTTCATTACCGGCACCGATTCCGGTGTTGGCAAGACCCTGGTCGCGGCGGCTCTGCTGCAATCGGCCCGCACTCGAGGCTGCAGCACGCTCGGGATGAAGCCGCTGGCAGTCGGCTGTGATGAGACTCCAATGGGGCTCTGCAGTGAAGATGCGTTGCTGCTGCGCGAGCATTCAAGCATCGACGTGCCCTTTGCCATGACCAACCCAGTGAGCCTGCGCCCGACCCTTGCGCCCCATGTGGCTGCGCTGCAGGAAGGGAGGCGCCTGGATGCCGGACGCCTGGAAGGCTATTGCCGTGCTGTGTTGATGCAGCGTGCGGGTCTTACCCTGATCGAAGGCGTCGGGGGGTGGCACGTGCCGCTGAACACTCGGCAGACCATGGCCGATCTGGCGAAACTGCTGCGTCATCCGGTGATTCTGGTGGTTGGCATGTGCACGGGAGGCATCAACCACGCGCTGCTCACAGCCCGTGCCATTCTGGCCGATGGCCTGCCGCTGGCGGGCTGGGTGGCGAACCAGATCGAGCCCGATCTGCCCTTCTTGCAGGAGCACATTGACGCCATCGCTCAGCGACTGCCCGCACCCTGTCTGGGGCATATTCCTTTCATGCATGGTCTGAGTGTCTCCGAGCGAGTCGCGATGGCTGCATCGCACCTTGCCCTTGACGCCTTGCCCGGGTTTGCCTCCGCGCAAGGCAATTGACCAGGCTCGCGTGCCTCTCTAAGGTAGGCTCAACGCATTCCCGCACAGGCAACGGAGACTTCCATGACAGGCTATCAGGCACCCCTCAAGGATATGCATTTTGTGCTGCACGAGGTGCAGCGCGCGGCGGATCTTTGTGCGGCCATGCCCGGCACTGCCGAGGTCACTGCCGATCTCATGGATGCTGTGCTGGAAAGTGCCGCACAGCTGGCCTCCGAGGTGCTTGCCCCGCTGAACCGCTCGGGGGACGAAGAGGGCTGCCGTTTCGAGGCGGGCCGCGTGCACACGCCAGCGGGTTTCCGCGAGGCCTATCGGCTGTTCACCGAGGGCGGCTGGGTCGGCCTGTGTGGTGACCCAGCCCATGGGGGGCAGGGGATGCCGAAGATGCTGTCCGTGCTCGTCGAGGAAATGATGATGGGCGCGAATACCTCCTTTTCGCTGTACCCCGTCCTCACTGCAGGGGCCAGTCTGTGCCTGGTCAGTCATGCCTCGGAGCCCATCAAGGAATTCTATCTGCCGCGTCTCTACTCCGGGGAATGGTCCGCCACGATGTGTCTCACCGAGTCCCATGCGGGCACAGACCTCGGCCTGCTGAAAACGCGAGCGGAGCCGGACGGCCAGGGCGGCTACAGCATCACCGGATCCAAGATCTTCATCACCGGTGGCGAGCACGATCTGAGCGAGAACATCATTCACCTGGTGCTGGCCCGCCTGCCCGATGCGCCTCCAGGTCCACGGGGCATCTCACTGTTTCTGGTGCCCCGCCAGCTGCCTGATGCCAGTGGCAAGCCCGGCGTGCGCAACGGTGTGTCCTGCGGGGCAATCGAGCACAAGATGGGCATCAAGGCTTCCGCCACCTGCGTGATGAATTTCGACGGCGCCACCGGCTATCTGATCGGCGAGGCGAACAGGGGGCTCGCCGGCATGTTCACCATGATGAACTACGAGCGACTCTCCATCGGCTTGCAAGGCATTGGTCTGGCAGAGCACTCCCTGCAGGTCGCCTCGGCTTATGCCCGCGACCGCCTGCAAGGGCGTGCCGCGACTGGTGCAGTGAATCCTGGCGGCAGTGCAGACTCGATCCTGGTTCATCCGGATGTACGTCGCATGCTGCTGACTGTGCGCGCTGAACTGGAAGCCGGCCGCGCGCTGGCAGTCTATGTGGGGGCCCAGCTGGATACCGTGCACTTCGATCCTGACCCCCAGCGCCAGGCGCGTGCCGCCAGGCTGGTGGCCTTGCTGACGCCGGTGGCAAAGGCTGCGTTCTCCGATCGTGGCTTCGAGGGCTGCGTCATTGCCCAGCAGGTGCTGGGCGGTCATGGCTACGTGCGCGAATGGGGGCTGGAGCAGAACGTGCGCGATGCACGCATTGCTCAGATTTACGAAGGCACCAATGGCGTGCAGGCGCTGGATCTGGCAGGCCGCAAGGTGGTGCGCGATCAGGAAGGGCTGGTTGACACCCTGTGGGAGGAAGTGGAGATCTTCCTGAAGGCCCATGGTGCCAATGGACAAGTGCAGGAGTTTCTGCCTGAGTTGCAAGCCGCTCTGGAGCAAGCCCGCCATGTGAGTGACTGGCTGCGTCAGACAGCTGCCAGCAATCCTGATGAAACCGGCGCGGCGTCGGTGCCGTACTTGCGTCTGCTTTCGCAATTGCTCTATTGCTTCATGTGGTGCCGGATGGCGGTTGCTGCGGATCAGGCGCTGACGCGTCAGAGCGGCGACGCGCTGTTCTACGAGGACAAGCTCACGGTGGCGCGCTTCTTCATGGCGAGGCTGATGCCGGTGCGGCATGCCCTGGGGGCGGAGATCATGAGTGGCTGTGCCACGGTGATGGCGCTGCCGGCAGAGCGATTCTGACCGGCAGCGGCTGGCGAGGGGGTCAGATGACCCACTCGAAGGTTTCGGTGATCAGCGTTTCGTAGCTTTCCAGGCTCTCTTCCTTTTCGCCCAGGATGACGAGATTGCCCTGACCGAAGGGGATGATCTTGCCCTGGAAGCGGGGATCGTTCACATCGAACTCGGTGCTCACGGGAGAGTTGTGAATCATGATCACCGACACTGACCCCTTGGTGCCCTCCAGCACGATGTGCGCGCCCTTGATGGACGGCACCACGTTGCAGTCGTTGGCGAACTTGATGTGCGCCGACTTGATGCGTTCGTCATCGCGCAGATGCCCCCCCGCGGCTTCGATGACCTGATTGATCTCTTCCATGCTCAGATCGGCGGTGGCGTTCTCGATGCGCGGCGTTTCACGATACATGTGGCCGATGATGTCGTCGTGGAACTTGATGTCGGCAGCACTCGGACGCGGTGTCCACAGGCCCGATGACATGATGACGCCGAGCGTGATCACCAGGCTCGCGGCCATGGCATAGTAGCGCTGGTATCGCGAACGCATGGGCAGCGCGCTCACACTGGCACCAGTCGCGGCCGGCGCAGACTGCTCGCTGGCGTGCGCCTTCAGGCGCTCGGCGAGCCCTGCAGGCACCTCGATGGACAGAGCAGCCGCGTGTACGCGAGCGTCCAGCGCCTGCAGGTCTTGCAGCCACTGTGCGCGCTGCGGGTCAGCAGCGGCAGCGCTGCGAAAATCATCACTTGAATCGTTGGGGTTGGCCAGGCCGCGCTTTCTGAATTCAAAGTCATCCATAGTCTTGACTCTTGTCGGGGTTCTACCCCTTGTCATTGGCAATAGTGGCCGTTCGTGAAACAGGGCTCAGCTCTGTTCGTCGAACGTGTCGTCTCCAGAAAAGTCATCCGTGAGTTCGCTGTCAGGAAAGAACGCCTGGCGCAGCTTGCCGCGGGCTCGAAACAGCCGCGTCATCACGGTGTTGTTGTTCAGCTCAAGAATTTCCGCGATCTCCTTGCCACTGAAGCCGCCGATCACCTGCAGCATCAAAGGGTCGCGATAGTCCTTTTCCAGCTTTCCGATGGCCTCGTGGAGCAATCGGCGATCCATGCGCTGATCGGGTTCGTTCTCGTCCGAATCCGCGATGGACTGGTCTTCGATGTCGACTAGCTCGGGTCGGTAACGCTCGTAGAGGCGTGCGTTCTCGCGCCGCAGAATGGTGAACAGCCAGGCCTTGGCGGCCTTGTCATTCTGCAGACTGTCGAGAGACCGCCATGCGCGCAAAAAAGTTTCCTGCACCAGATCTTCTGCCAGCGCACTGTTCTTGCAGATCCAGTAGGCATAGCGATAGACGTCCTGGTACAAGGCGTCGACCAGCGCTTCGTAGCGCTCCTTCTTGCGTCTATCGTCCAAGACCGGGGTATCGCTCATTTCTTTCCGGAGTGCCAGAAGCTCGAATTCAGGTGAGTTTTTGCTGACAAATCAATTACAAACAAGACAGATTTGCAGCTGCGTCAGCAGTGTGAGGAGTTTGCCGAATTAGCAGGGGAGCGGCAAGCCCTGATTGTCTTTGGCCGTGCCCCGAGGGCAAGGCTATAATCGCGCCCCCGAGACACTGGATGGACGCGAAACATGACGAGAATTGCAATTGCCGGTGCTGCCGGACGAATGGGCAAGACCCTGATCGAAGCGGTGCTGCAAAGCGGTGCCGGCCTGCGCGTGACAGTGGGGACCGTGCTCCCGGACGATCCGGCGCTTGGCGTCGATCTGGGCCTGCTGGCCGGCGTGCAGCATCTCGGTGTGCCGGCAGTCTGTTCGCTGCAGGATCAGGCGGAGCAGTTCGACGTCTTGATCGACTTCACGGCGCGTGCGTCCACACTGATGCATCTGCAGTTCTGCGTTCAGCACGACAAGGCCATCGTCATCGGCACCACGGGCTTCACGCCAGAGGAAAAGCAGGTCATTGCCCAAGCGGCGCGCAGCATTCCCGTGGTCTTTGCTCCGAACATGAGCATTGGTGTGAACGTCTGTCTCAAGCTGCTGAAGATGGCGGCCGAAGTGCTGGAAGATGTGGACATCGAGATCGTCGAAGCCCATCACCGCTACAAGAAGGATGCTCCCTCGGGCACGGCCCTGCGCATGGGCGAGGTGATTGCCGAGGCGCTCGGACGCAATCTGGAGGAAGTCGCGGTCTATGGCCGCGAGGGCATGAGCGAGGAGCGCGATCGCAGCACGATCGGCTTCGCCACCGTGCGCGGGGGTGACATTGTGGGTGATCACACCGTGATATTTGCCGGCCTGGGCGAGCGCATCGAGATCACGCACAAGGCCAGCAGTCGCATGACATTTGCCAGTGGTGCCGTGCGTGCGGCTGCCTGGCTGGCGGGTAGAGCACCCGGGTTGTACTCGATCGACGACGTGCTTTTTGGCGAAATGCAACGCTGATCACACCGGGTTCGCCGTCGCGAGACGGAAACCTTCATAGACACCGCTCGTCCTGTTCACATACAATGCGACCTCAGTATGTTTACATCTGAGCACATAACGGGATTCACAGAAGAGCGGAATGAAGCGATTGTTTCATTCCGCTTTTTTTCACCCGGATTTTGCGAATAGTCCTGGAGAATGCATTGAGTAACTCAGCAGTACTGGCATTGGAAGATGGCAGTATCTTTCGCGGCCGCGCCATCGGGGCGCATGGTGTGTCCAGTGGCGAGGTCGTCTTCAACACGTCCATGACCGGCTATCAGGAGATTCTCACGGATCCGTCCTACGCCCGGCAGATCGTCACGCTGACCTACCCCCACATCGGCAATACCGGCACCAACGACGAGGACAATGAGTCCGACAAGGTCTGGGCTTCGGGTCTGGTCATCCGTGACCTGTCGCGTATAGCCAGCAACTGGCGCAACCAGCAGACGCTCGATGATTTCCTGCGCCAGCGCAATGTCGTGGCCATCGCTGAGATCGACACGCGTCGTCTCACCCGTTTGCTGCGGGACAAGGGGCCGCTCAATGGCTGCCTGCTGACCGGCAAGGCTCTGGAAGAGCACGGCGAGGCGCATGCGCTGCAAGAGGCCCGCGCGTTTCCGGGGCTCAAGGGCATGGATCTCGCGAAGGAAGTCAGCGTCAAGCAGCCTTACGAATGGACAGAGAGCGTCTGGCAGTGGTCGAAAGGGCACCAGAACGCTGCTCTCGACAAGCCTTTCCATGTGGTGGCCTACGATTTTGGCATCAAGACCAATATCCTGCGCATGATCGCCGAGCGCAATTGCAAGGTGACCGTGGTGCCCGCCCAGACTTCGGCCGAAGCCGTACTGGCGCTCAATCCGGACGGCATTTTCCTGTCCAATGGCCCGGGCGACCCCGCGCCTTGTGACTACGCGATTGCGGCCACGAAGCGTTTCCTCGAAACCGATATCCCGATCTTCGGCATCTGCCTCGGCTGCCAGATCCTGGCCCTGGCCTGCGGTGCCAATACCGTCAAGATGCGGCTCGGCCATCATGGCGCCAATCACCCGGTCCAGCGCATCGCTGATGGCACGGTGTCGATCACCAGCCAGAACCATGGTTTCGCCGTGGATGAAGCCAGTCTGCCAGCCAACCTGAAGGCTACCCATCGTTCCCTGTTCGATGGCACCCTGCAGGGAATTGAACGAACCGACAAGCCCGCGTTTGCCTTCCAGGGACATCCGGAAGCAAGCCCAGGCCCGCACGATATCGCCTCGCTCTTCGATCACTTCATCGATCTGATGAAGGCAAGAGCCAGTCGCTAGACCCAGTCCTGCCCGGACTGCCGGTCCGGGCTGCAACGAAAATACCAGCCGCCGCGCGTACGCCAAGTCGCCCGGCCGCGTCAGAAGCCACGGTTTGAATATGCCAAAACGTTCCGACATAAACAGTATCCTCATCCTCGGTGCCGGCCCGATCGTCATCGGCCAGGCCTGCGAATTCGACTACTCCGGTGCCCAGGCCTGTCAGGCGCTGCGCGAAGAGGGGTACCGGGTCATTCTGGTGAATTCCAACCCGGCGACCATCATGACCGACCCGGCGATGGCGGATGCCACCTACATCGAGCCCGTGACCTGGCAGATCGTCGAGAAGATCATCGCTCGCGAGCGTCCGGATGCCATCCTGCCGACGATGGGGGGGCAGACCGCTCTGAACTGTGCGCTGGACCTGCACCGCAACGGCGTGCTGGAAAAGTACGGTGTCGAGCTGATCGGCGCGAGCTGCGAAGCCATCGACAAGGCCGAGAATCGCGAGCTGTTCGACCGCGCCATGAAGTCCATAGGGCTGGAGACACCCGCCCACGGCATGGCACACAACATGGAAGAGGCCTTCGCTGCGCTCGACATGGTCGGCTTCCCCTGCATCATCCGCCCCTCGTTCACGTTGGGCGGCAGCGGCGGCGGCATCGCCTACAACAAGGAAGAGTTCATCGAGATCTGCACGCGCGGACTCGAGCTCTCTCCCATCAAGGAGCTGCTGATCGACGAGTCGCTCATCGGCTGGAAGGAATACGAGCTGGAAGTCGTGCGTGATCGCAATGACAACTGCATCATCGTCTGCACCATCGAGAACTTCGATGCCATGGGCGTGCATACCGGCGATTCCATAACCGTTGCGCCTTCGCAGACCCTGACCGACAAGGAGTTCCAGATTCTGCGCAACGCCGCCATCGCCGTGCTGCGCGAGATCGGTGTCGAGACCGGCGGTTCCAACGTGCAGTTCGGCATGTGCCCGCGCACAGGCCGTCTGGTCATCATCGAGATGAATCCCCGCGTGTCGCGCTCCTCTGCACTGGCCTCCAAGGCGACCGGTTTCCCCATCGCACGCGTCGCCGCGAAGCTGGCCGTGGGTTATACCCTTGATGAACTGCGCAACGAGATCACCGGAGGTGCCACGCCGGCATCCTTCGAGCCGAGCATCGACTATGTCGTGACCAAGATCCCGCGCTTCACCTTCGAGAAATTCCCAGAGACCAATGATCGCATCACCACCCAGATGAAGTCCGTCGGCGAGGTGATGGCCATCGGACGCACTTTCCAGGAATCCGTGCAGAAAGCATTGCGCGGGCTGGAAGTGGGGGTGTCAGGCTTCGACCCGATACTGGATACCGGGCTCAGTGATGCCATGGATATTCTCAAGCGCGAGCTGATGGATGCCGGCGGCGAGCGCATCTGGTACATCGGTGATGCCTTCCGTCAGGGCTGGAGCGTGGAGACCGTGTCGGAACTCACTGGCGTAGACCCGTGGTTCCTGGTGCAGATCGAGGACATCATTCAGGAAGAGTCGCGCATTGCCGGGATGAGCCTTGAAAGCATTGATCGAGACACCTTGTTCCGTCTCAAGCAGAAAGGGTTCTCCGATGCCCGCATTGCGGCCTTGCTGAAGCAGCCCGAGTTGAGTGTCCAGCGTCATCGACATGCGCTGAATGTGCGGCCTGTCTACAAACGCGTGGACACCTGCGCCGCCGAGTTCAAGTCATCCACCGCTTACATGTATTCCACGTACGAGGAAGAGTGCGAGGCGCTGCCGTCGGATCGCAAGAAGATCATGGTGCTGGGTGGTGGCCCGAACCGCATCGGTCAGGGCATCGAGTTCGACTACTGCTGCGTGCATGCGGCGCTTGCCATGCGTGAGGATGGTTACGAGACCATCATGGTCAACTGCAACCCCGAGACAGTGTCCACCGACTACAATATTTCTGACCGTCTGTTCTTCGAACCGGTGACTTTCGAGGATGTGATGGAGATTGTGGCGCTCGAGCGCCCGCAGGGTGTGATCGTGCAGTTCGGTGGTCAGACGCCGCTGAATCTTGCCACGCGCCTCGAAGCCGCCGGTGTGCCCATCATCGGCACCTCGGCCGATGCCATCGATCTGGCCGAGGATCGCGAGCGTTTCCAGCAGCTCATTCGCAAGCTCGGTCTGAAGCAGCCGCCCAACTGCATCGTGCGCAGTGTCGAGGAAAGCATCGCTGCCGCTGCGCAGATTACCTATCCGCTGGTGGTGCGACCTTCCTACGTGCTGGGTGGTCGTGCCATGGAGATCGTCTACAACGAGGAAGAGCTGCGTCGCTACATGCGCACCTCGGTCAAGGTCGGCAACGAGAGCCCGGTGCTGCTCGACTACTTCCTCAATTCCGCCATCGAGATCGATGTGGATCTGGTGAGCGATGGCGAACAAGTCGTCGTGGGTGCCATCATGCAACACATCGAGCAGGCCGGTGTGCACTCCGGCGACTCGGCGTGTTCGCTGCCGCCCTACAATCTGCCGATGGATGTGCAGAACCGCATTCGCGAGCAGGTCAGCATGCTGGCCAAGGAACTGGGCGTGGTCGGCCTGATGAACACGCAGCTGGCCTATCAGGATGGCGAGATCTACATCATCGAGGTGAACCCGCGTGCTTCGCGCACCGTTCCCTTCGTCTCCAAGTGCATCGGCATCTCGCTGGCCAAGGTCGCTGCGCGTTGCATGGCGGGCACCAGTCTCAAGGAGCAGGGCTTCACGAAGGAGATCGTGCCGAAGAATTTCGCGGTCAAGGAAGCGGTGTTCCCCTTCAACAAGTTCCCCGGCGTCGATCCGATACTCGGACCGGAAATGAAGTCCACCGGCGAGGTGATGGGCGTCGGCCGCACCTTCGCTGAAGCGTTCGCGAAGTCGCAGCTTGGCGCGGGCGAGGAGATCAAGAACAGCGGCACGGTGTTCATCAGCGTGCGCGATGCCGACAAGCCTCGTGTCGTGGAAGTGGCGCGCAAGCTGGACAAGCTGGGCTTCAATCTCATCGCGACCCAGGGCACCGCTGCAGTGGTCAGCGCCGCCGGTCTCCCCGTCACCATCGTGAACAAGGTCAACGAAGGTCGGCCGCACATTGTCGACATGATGAAGAACGACCAGGTCCAGCTGGTGGTGAACACCACCGAGGGCAAGCAGGCGATCGCGGACTCCTCCATCATCCGCCGCACCGCTCTGCGGCATGATGTCGCCTGCACCACCACCATCGCGGGTGCGCTGGCGGTGTGTGAAGCACTGATCCACGGCGACAATCTCTCCGTTTACACCATTCAGGAGCTGCACGCGGAACTATGAGAAAAGTGCCGATGACCGTCGCCGGCGCCGAGCGTCTGCGTGCGGAACTGAACGAGCTGAAGACCGAGCGACGACCCCGCATCATTGCGGCGATCGCCGAGGCCCGGGAGCACGGTGATCTGCGCGAGAACGCGGAATACCACGCTGCGCGTGAACAGCAGAGTTTCTGCGAAGGCCGCATCAAGGAAATCGAAGGCAAGCTCGCAGACGCCGAAGTCATTGACGTGCGTTCCATCAAGCCCACCGGGCGCGTGATCTTCGGCACGACCGTGACATTGCTGAATGTGGCGAATGACGCCAGCGTGGTCTATCAGATCGTGGGCGAGGATGAAGCCGATGTGCGCGCCGGGCGCATCTCCGTCGGCTCGCCGATTGCGCGCGCCATCATGGGCAAGGAAGTGGGGGACGAGATCGTGGTGAAGGCGCCCGCAGGCGACATTCACTACGAGATCGAGGCCGTCGAGCACCTCTGACGGCCAGCCCTGCGCGCAGCGGGGCTCAGTGGGTCTTGTGGCGCAGGATGTTCGACAGTCGCGGATCCGGTCTGGCTGCCGCGCGATGGAGCACGGCAATATTGCCGATGCTCTGCACCAGTTCCGCTCTGGAGAGTTCGCACACTTCCGCAATGATCTCCTTTCTGGCGTCGCGGTCTGCAGCGAAGATCTTGACCTTGATGAGCTCGTGCTCTTCCAGGGCGCGGTCGATTTCCTTCAGCACACTCTCGGCCAGGCCCTTCTGGGCGATGGTCACGATCGGCGAAAGGGAATGGGCGATGGTACGGAAACGCTTCTTGTCTTGTGCAGGCAGTGTCATGGGATTCGCGTGGTTCGGCGGGCGCTGCCCGGATTCAAGGGAGGGCCATTGTAGCCCAGCACGAGAATTACACAACCGCCGCGCTCCCGGCCGCGCCCGGCATTGCTTGGACTTTTCCGGGGGCGATCTTGTAATATCCCGATCAACTCCCAATATGCCTGGTGTGCGCGCACATCACAGGCAGACATGACGGCCTGCAATGGATCGGTGCCGCTCAAGGTCTCCTTGGCTGCCGATCAACTTCGATTTCACTGAGAAAGGGGGATATTCCCTTGAACGACATGGCAAAGAATCTCCTGCTCTGGATGGTCATCGCTGCAGTGCTGCTGACGGTGTTCAACAACATCAATCAGGAGACCAGCAGCGTATCCGTGACTTATTCAGACTTCGTGAAGGAGGTGCGCGCAGGCCAGGTGCGCTCCGTCACGATCGCCGGCATCTCAGTCACCGGGCGGCGCATGGACAATACCCAGTTCACCACGACCATCCCCATGATCGGCGATGATCAGCTGATGAACGACCTCTTCAACAACGGCGTCGAGATCGTCGGCTCGGAGCCGGAGCGGCAGAGCATCTGGTCGCAGCTGCTCGTGGCCAGCTTTCCCATCCTGATCATCATCGGCCTGTTCTTCTTCTTCATGCGCCAGATGCAGGGCGGCGGTGCGGGCGGCAAGGGTGGCCCGATGTCGTTCGGCAAGAGCAAGGCCAAGCTTCTGGGCGAAGACCAGATCAAGGTCACCTTCGCCGACGTGGCCGGCGTGGACGAAGCCAAGGAAGACGTCAAGGAGCTGGTGGACTTCCTGCGTGAGCCGGACAAGTTCCAGCGCCTTGGCGGACGCATTCCTCGCGGCATCCTGATGGTCGGTCAGCCCGGCACGGGCAAGACGCTGCTCGCCAAGGCCATCGCCGGCGAGGCCAAGGTGCCCTTCTTCTCCATCTCGGGTTCCGATTTCGTCGAGATGTTCGTGGGTGTCGGCGCGTCCCGCGTGCGTGACATGTTCGACCAGGCCAAGAAGCAGTCGCCCTGCATCATCTTCATCGACGAGATCGATGCCGTGGGTCGTCACCGCGGTGCCGGGCTCGGCGGCGGGCACGACGAGCGCGAGCAGACACTGAACCAGTTGCTGGTGGAAATGGACGGCTTCGAGGCCAATGACGGCATCATCGTGATCGCCGCCACCAACCGCCCTGACGTGCTCGACCCTGCGCTGCTGCGTCCGGGCCGCTTCGACCGTCAAGTGGTCGTCGGCCTGCCCGATATCCGTGGCCGTGAACAGATTCTCAAGGTGCACATGCGCAAGGTGCCCATCGACGAGCGCGTCAATGCGGCGGTGATCGCCCGTGGCACGCCCGGCTTCTCCGGTGCCGATCTGGCCAACCTGGTGAACGAGGCGGCCCTGTTCGCTGCCCGCAGCAATCGCAAGCTGGTCACCATGGAGGAATTCGAGAAGGCCAAGGACAAGATCATGATGGGCGCCGAGCGCAAGTCCATGGTCATGTCCGACAAGGAAAAGCTCAACACGGCCTATCACGAGTCCGGTCATGCCATCGTTGGTCGACTGGTGCCGGAGCATGATCCTGTCTACAAGGTCAGCATCATCCCGCGCGGACGTGCGCTTGGCGTCACCATGTTCCTGCCCGAGGAAGACCGCTACAGCCTGAGCAAGCAGGGCATCCTCAGCATGATCTGCAGCCTCTACGGCGGTCGCATCGCCGAGGAGATGACCCTGGGCAGCGAAGGCGTCACCACGGGAGCCTCCAATGACATTCAGCGTGCCACCGACATGGCGCGCAACATGGTCACGAAGTGGGGCTTGTCAGAAAAGCTCGGGCCGTTGATGTATGCCGAAGATGACGGTGAAGTGTTCCTCGGTCGAGGCACCTCCTCGCAGTCCAAGGCACATTCGGGTGAGACCGCCAAGGTCATCGACGAAGAGATCAAGCGCATCATCGACGAGTGCTACGGCAAGGCGAAGCGCCTGTTGGAAGAAAATCGCGACAAGTTGGAACTGATGAAGGATGCGCTGCTGGAATATGAAACCATCGATGCCGATCAGATCAGCGACATCATGGCGGGCATCAAGCCCAGACCGCCTGCGGACTGGTCGCAGAGTGATTCCGGCTCCGGCTCCGCGCGTTCCAGCGGCCGCGCAGCAGATACCTCCGCAGACAGTCCCATCGGAGGCCCCGCCAGCGAAGTCTGACTGGCAAACCGCAGGACATCTGAGTGAACGGCACCATCCTCAAGGTCGGTGAGCACCTCATCGACCTTTCCGTTCCCGTCGTCATGGGAATCGTCAATGCCACCCCCGATTCGTTTTCCGACGGGGGGCGGCTTTCCTCCGGCGCATCAGCCGGGTTCAAGGTTTCAGTCGAGAAAGCCCTGGCACTGGCGTCACGCATGGCGGACGAAGGGGCCGCGATCGTCGATGTGGGGGGGGAATCGACCCGCCCTGGCGCAACGGGGCTTTCGGAGCAGGAAGAGCTCGATCGGGTCATTCCGGTGGTTGAAGCCATTCGTGCGCGAATCGACATCGCCATTTCCGTGGACACGAGCACTCCGCTCGTCATGGTGGAGGCGATTGCCGCTGGAGCGGGCCTGGTGAATGATGTCCGGGCTCTGCGTCGCCCAGGGGCGCTGCAGGCGATCGCTGATGGCGATGCCGCTCTCTGCTTGATGCACATGCGCGGCGAGCCCGGCACCATGCAAGACGATGTTCGGTACGACGATGTCGTGGCAGAGGTGCATGCATTTCTTGCCGAGCGAGTCGAGGTCTGCCTGGGGCAGGGCATTTCGCGCTCGCGCCTTGTGATCGACCCTGGGTTTGGTTTCGGCAAGAGCGTCGAGCAGAACTACCAGCTCCTGCGGGAACTGTCGCAGTTGCAGGCACTGGGTCTGCCACTGCTGGTCGGCATGTCGCGCAAGTCCATGCTGGGCGCTGTCACCGGGAGGTCGGTTGACGAGCGAGTCCATGCCGGTGTTGCCGCCAGCGTGCTCGCTTTGCAGGGCGGCGCCGCGATCATTCGCACTCATGATGTGGCGCCGGTCATCGATGCCATAAGAATCCAGCGCGCCTTTTCCGGCGCACGCCAATGAACTGACAGGTAAGGGAATGAAGAACAAGAAAGCAGAGAAGAAATACTTCGGGACCGATGGCATACGCGGTCGCGTCGGTGAACACCCCATCACGCCGGACTTCATGCTGAAGCTGGGCTGGGCCGCTGGCAAGGTCTTCGCCAACTCCGATCGTGCGCGCAGCAAGATCCTGATTGGCAAGGACACACGCATTTCGGGCTACATGTTCGAGGCGGCGCTCGAGGCGGGGCTCACCGCAGCCGGCGTCGACATCAATCTGCTCGGTCCGATGCCGACGCCAGCAGTGGCCTATCTCACGCGGACTTTCCACGCCCAGGCGGGAATTGTCATCAGTGCCTCGCACAATCCCTTCGAGGACAACGGCATCAAGTTCTTCTCGGGGGACGGCTCCAAGCTGCCGGATGAGCTGGAGTTCGCCATCGAGGAGTATCTGGAGAGACCCATCACCACAGTGGACTCCCAGTTGATCGGCAAGGCCTCGCGCATCACCGATGCCAGCGGGCGCTATATCGAATACTGCAAGGGCACGGTGCCGTCCGAGATGAAGCTGGCAGGTCTCAAGCTTGTGGTCGACTGCGCGAATGGTTCCACCTATCACATCGCGAGCAATGTGTTTCGTGAACTGGGAGCCACCGTGAAGACCATGGGAGCCTCGCCCAATGGGCTCAACATCAATGACCAGTGCGGCTCGACCTGCACGGACGCTCTGGTGCGCGAGGTGCTGGCAGAGAAGGCGGATCTCGGTGTGGCCTTCGATGGCGATGGTGATCGTCTGATCATGGTGGATCATCTGGGCAATGTGGTGGATGGCGACGAGATTCTTTACGTGATTGCGCGTGACAAGCGCCGCCGCAATGTCGACTTCGGCGGAGTCATCGGCACGCTGATGAGCAATCTGGGGCTGCAGCTCGGGCTCGAGGCGCTGGATATTCCTTTCGCGCGCGCTGCCGTTGGCGATCGCTACGTAATGGCGGAGCTCAAGCAGCGAAAGTGGGAGCTGGGCGGTGAGTCCTCAGGCCACATCATCTGCCTGGATGTCTCCACTACAGGAGATGGCATCGTTTCCGCGCTGCAGGCGCTTTACGCCATGATCAGCACCGGGACAAGCCTGCACGACCTGCGCAGCAAGATGCTCAAGTTCCCCCAGACCATGATCAATGTGAAGGTCAATGACAAGAAGCGACTGGACTCGGCCCCAGCCATACGCGACGCAGTCAAGGCAGTGGAAGCCACACTCGGGCGCAAGGGGCGTGTGTTGCTGCGACCCTCCGGCACCGAGCCGGTCGTGCGAGTGATGGTGGAAGGTGAGGATGCGGCACTTGTGCAGCGCCTGGCCGAAGAACTGGCGGAACAGGTGCGCCTGCATGCCTGACTGGCGGGGCCGGGAGTCGCAGGTTGCAAGCCCCAGGCAACTTGGTTATATTTGCGCCCCGTTTTCCCGATGTCAGACGCACCTCTGCCCAAGGTTATGTGAATGCGCCGAAGTCTAGTCGCCGGTAACTGGAAAATGCACGGTTCCGGCGCCACGATCACCGGGCTGCTGCAGGCACTGGTTCCGGCCCTCGGCGCTGAACAGGAAGGTGCGGAAGTGGTGGTTTGTCCGCCGGCTCCCTATCTGCCCCTTTGTCATCAGCTGCTGGATGGTTGCGCCATCGCACTGGGGGCGCAGAATGTGCATGCGCAGGCCAGTGGCGCCTTCACGGGCGATGTGTCTGCGGCGATGCTGGCAGAGTTTGGAGTCCGCTTCGTGATCGCGGGGCATTCGGAGCGACGGCGCTACGCGGCTGAGACCGATGCCGAAGTGGCGCAGAAGTGCGAGGCCGCAATACTGGCTGGGATAGCCCCCATCGTCTGCGTAGGCGAGTCACTCGAAGAGCGCGAGACCGGCCAGGCTGAAGTGGTGGTGGCGAGACAGCTGCGTGCAGTGCTGGAGCATTGTGACAGCGAGTCCCTCGGGCAACTTGTGGTGGCCTACGAGCCGGTCTGGGCAATTGGCACTGGCAGGACGGCCACCCCCGAGCAGGCGCAGGCGATGCACGCGTTCATCAGGGGTGTGTTGCGAGAGCGTGGTGTGAAACTGGCAGACAGCGTGAGGATTCTCTACGGCGGCAGCGTCACGGCAGAGAACGCGTCGCAGTTGTTCGAGCAGCAGGACATAGACGGTGGTCTGGTGGGCGGTGCGTCCCTCAAGCCGGAAGAATTCATCTCGATTTGCAAGAGTGTGGGCAGGCAATGGAAACCTTGGTAATCATCGTGCACGTTATCGTCGCCATCGCGATCGTTGGTCTGGTGCTTCTGCAACAGGGCAAGGGCGCTGACGCAGGGGCCGCATTCGGCAGCGGGGCATCACAGACGGTATTTGGCAGCGCCGGTTCAGGCAATTTCCTGACGCGCTCGACCTCGATTGCGGCCACGATCTTCTTCATCACCAGCCTGACGCTGGCGATCTTCGCCAAACAGAATACCAGTGCTGGTGTCGTCGAGGGTCTGCCCATCGTCAACCCGCAGTTGCTGTCCCAGCCGGCAGCGCCGACCAGCGATGTGCCGCAGGTTGAAGCGTCGACTGATGCGGCTGCCAGCGATGTGCCTGCAGTGCCGGCGCCGGTCGTGCCCGCGCCAGGCAATTGAGGGAGTGGTAAAGAGTTCAAGCCGAAGTGGTGAAATTGGTAGACACGCTATCTTGAGGGGGTAGTGACCTTTGGTCGTGCGAGTTCAAGTCTCGCCTTCGGCACCAAATGCAGCAGGCGCGCTGCGAAACAACGAGCGCGCTGGTTTTCAAAGGATGGCAATCCTTTTGCTTGACCGTTTTGAAGGCACCTCAGTATAATTCCGGCCCCTGAGTACAGAGCAGGGGGTCAATGCACCAGCCAGTGGCATTGACTGCAAGAGCGACACATCAGAATTCAAGATTTGTTGCGGGGTGGAGCAGTCTGGCAGCTCGTCGGGCTCATAACCCGAAGGTCGTAGGTTCAAATCCTGCCCCCGCTACCAATTTCGGGAAGCACACAGTGCGATTCCCGGGTCAATGCAGCATGGTGTCTGGCAGGCCATGCGGGCAGATGCAAATGCAGTGCATTGCAGTATCGAAGCCCCATCCGGGGCTTTTTGTTAGGCGCGGATTTCGTGCCGATTGCCGGGCTGTGTTGCTCCACATCGCGGGTCGCATTGACCACGCGATGCAAAAATCAGTAATTCAGGAGTGGGCCGCGGGCCCATTTTTTATTTGTGCGAAATGATTTTGCTTGCAGCATGCAGGCAGACAGGTGGAAGACAGAGTGAGCAACAATCTGGTCGCGATTGCAGACATGATCCGTCCGACCGTCGAGGCGCTGGGCGTCACGCTCTGGGGTGTCGATCAGATCGGACAGGGGCGCAGCAGCATCCTGCGTGTCTATATCGACAAGCCGGATGATGGCATCAACATTGACGACTGCGAGAAAGTCAGTCGCCAGATCAGCGGCATATTCGATGTCGAGGATCCGATTGCGGGCGAATATACCCTGGAGGTGTCTTCTCCCGGCATGGACAGACCCTTGTTCGAACACGCGCACTTCGCGCGTTTCACCGGCAGCGTGGCGAACGTGCGGCTGCGCACCCCCGTGGACGGACGGCGCAGGTTCAAGGGCGTGATTCAAAAGGTGGAGGCAGACCAGATCTGTCTCCTGGTGGACGAAAAGGAAATCAGCTTTCCATTTTCGGCCGTGGACAAGGCCAATCTGGTGTACTGAACGGTCGGCAATCCGACGCAGGCAGCACCCGGCAGATGTCGGGTTTTTGGCAGAAGGCACGAAGACCTCTGGAGTAAGGTGACACGATTATGATGAGTAAAGAGATTCTGTTGGTCGCGGATGCAGTTTCCAATGAGAAAGGCGTTGCGCGCGAAGTGATTTTCGAAGCTGTCGAGTCCGCGCTGGCCACCGCCACCAAGAAGTTCTATGAGGACGACGACATGAATTGTCGCGTGCGTGTCGATCGCAAGACAGGGGAATACGAGACATTCCGCGTGTGGGACATCGTCAGTGACGAGGAGTACACCGGCAAGGGTTCGCAGCTCACACTGGAGCAGGCGCGCGAAAAAGATCCGGAAGCTGCAATTGGCGGCGTCTGGGAAGAGAAGATCGAGAACATCGAATTCGGTCGCATCGCGGCGCAGACTGCCAAGCAGGTCATCGTGCAGAAAGTGCGTGAGGCCGAGCGTGACATCATCATTGCCGAATACCGTCACAAGATCGGCCGACTTGTTTCCGGAACGGTCAAGAAAGTCACTCGGGAGAGTGTTCTTGTGGATCTGGGCGGCAATGCCGAGGGACTGCTGGCGCGCGAACACATGATTCCGCGCGAGAATTTCCGTGTGGGTGACCGTATCCGCGCGCTGCTGCTCGACGTGCGTTCCGAACCGCGTGGTCCGCAGTTGTTCCTGAGTCGCACGGATGCCGGCATGCTGATCGAGCTGTTCAAGATCGAAGTGCCCGAGATTGCCGAGGAAGTCATCGAGATCAAGGCCGCTGCCCGTGATCCGGGCTCCCGCGCCAAGATCGTGGTGCGTACCAATGATGGACGCATTGACCCGGTCGGGGCTTGTGTCGGCATGCGCGGTTCACGCGTGCAGGTCGTCTCCAATGAACTGGCCAACGAGCGCATCGACATCATCCTGTGGGACGACAACCCTGCGCAGCTGGTGATCAACTCCATGGCTCCGGCGGAGGTGGCGTCCATCATCATGGACGAGGACAGTCACACCATGGATGTCGCCGTCGAGGAAGAGAATCTCGCCCAAGCCATCGGGCGCAATGGCCAGAATGTGCGCTTGTCCAGCGAGCTCACCGGCTGGACCATCAATGTGATGAGTGTGGCCGAGGCCGCCGAGAAGCAACAGCAGGAAACCAGCGGTTTCGTCGAGATGTTCGTGAACAAGCTCGATGTCGACGAAGACATCGCCGAGGTGCTGGTGAGCGAAGGTTTCACCTCGCTGGAAGAGATCGCCTATGTGCCGCTGGAAGAGATCCTGAGCATCGATGGCTTCGACGAGGACATCGCGAACGAATTGCGCAACCGCGCCAAGGATGCGCTGCTCACCCAGGCGATCGCGTCCGAGGAAGGACTGTCCAGCGCCAACATCGCGGATGACCTTCGCAACATGGAAGGCATGGATGACACGCTGGCACTGGCCCTGGCAGGCAAGGGTGTGCTGAGCATGGAAGATCTGGCCGAGCAGTCCATCGACGATCTCATGGACATCGATGGCATGAATGAAGAACGCGCAGGCAAGCTGATCATGACGGCACGGGCGCCCTGGTTCGAGTGAGCGCAGACAGGCGCAGCTAGGCAGAGGCAGCACGAGTCCGGGTCGGACGGCAAGGGTAATCAGGAGTAGGTAAATGGCAGATGTAACAGTCAGTGAACTCGCCAAGGTTGTTGGAGTTTCAGTCGAGAGACTTCTTTCCCAGGTGAAGGAGGCGGGTCTGCCCCACACGAAGGCGGAAGATCCGATTTCCAATGACGACAAGAACACCTTGTTGCTGTTCTTGCGGCGCAGTCATGGCGACAAGGAAGCGACGGACACCGCTCCCAAGAAGATCACGCTCAAGCGCAAGACGGTCGAGACGCTCAAGTCTGCCGGCAATCATGGCCGTGGCAAGACCATCGCCGTGGAAGTGCGCAAGAAGCGCACCTATGTGAAGCGCAGCGAATTGCCGGGCGAGGCCGAAGGCAGCGAGTCTCAGGAGCAGGCGGAAGAGCTGGCGGCGCAGGCACAGGAATTCCAGGCGCAGGCCGAGCCCGCTGCAAACCCGACAGACGTCGAGGCAAGACTGGACGCACCTGCGGAACCGACACCGGCAGGGTCCGAGAAGCCCGCAGTCGAGAAATCTGCAGAACGCTCCGCGGAGCATGGGGATGCCCGGCGTCCCGCCCCGGCCGCCCCGGCTGCCCGACCGGATGCCAGCAAGGCCGGCAAGAAGGATCAGCCCGGCGCCAAGGATGACGACAAGGGTGACTTCCGCAAGAAGGACAAGGCTCCGGCCAGAAAGCAGGTCAAGGGCCGTGTGGATGATTTCGTGCTTGAGGACAGCGAGTACGGCGATGGTCGTGGACGCCGCGGCGGTCGCAAGAGCAAGTCGCGCGCCACCAAGCAGCATGGCTTCGAGAAGCCGACGGAATTCATTTCTCGCGAGATCGCGATTGGGGAGGCCAATTCCGTCACCGATCTGGCGCAGAAGATGTCGGTCAAGTCCGCCGAGGTCATCAAGGTGCTGTTCAAGATGGGCGTGATGGCCACCATCAACCAGGTGCTGGATCAGGACACCGCCACGCTGCTGGTCGAGGAAATGGGCCACTCGGCCAGGTTCGTGTCCTCGGATGCGCTGGAAGAGAGCCTGTATGAATCCATCGCGTACGACGAAGGCGCCGAATCCGTGCCGCGCGCCCCGGTGGTCACGGTCATGGGCCACGTCGACCACGGCAAGACCTCGCTGCTCGACTATATCCGCAAGGCATCCGTGGTGTCCCACGAAGCCGGCGGCATCACCCAGCACATCGGGGCTTACCACGTGGAAACACCTGGCGGCATGATCTGCTTCCTGGACACGCCCGGCCATGCCGCGTTCAGTGCCATGCGTTCGCGCGGAGCCAAGGCCACGGACGTTGTCGTCCTGGTGGTGGCGGCGGATGACGGCGTGAAGCCGCAGACCGAAGAGGCCATTCAGCACGCCCGTTCTGCCGGGGTGCCGCTGGTGGTCGCGATCAACAAGATCGACAAGCCGGACATCGACCTGGACCGCGTGCGCAGCGAGCTGGCGAACCTGAACGTGATTTCCGATGCCTGGGGCGGTGATACCCAGTTCGTGGAGGTCTCTGCGCACACCGGGCAGGGCATCGACACGCTGCTGGAAGCCATCCTGCTGCAGGCGGAACTGCTGGAGCTGAAGGCTCACGTGGATGCGCCCGGCAAGGGCGTGGTCATCGAGTCACGGCTGGACAAGGGACGTGGTCCCGTGGCTTCCGTGCTGGTGCAGAACGGCACCCTGAAAGTGGGCGACGTGGTGCTGGTCGGCCACGAGTTCGGCCGCGTGCGCGCCCTGATCGACGAGATGAGCCAGTCCGTCAAGAGTGCAGGACCGTCCATTCCCGTGGAGATCCTCGGTCTGAACGGCGTGCCGGAAGCGGGTGATGAGTTCGTCGTGGTGGCTGACGAGAAGATGGCGAAGGAAGTGGCAGCTCAGCGCCGCGAGCGCCACAAGGACAACAAGGTGGCCATGCAGCAGACCAACAAGGTCGAATCCATGTTTGCCGGCATCGGCCGCGCCAATGTGGGCGTGCTGAACGTGGTGTTGAAGACGGACGTGCGCGGCTCGCTGGAAGCCATCGTGTCCTCGCTGCACAAGCTGGGCACTGACGAGGTGCAGGTGAACATCGTTTCCGCCGGCGTGGGTGGCATCTCCGAGACCGACGCCCAGCTGGCGGCGACTTCCAAGGCCATGGTCATCGGGTTCAACGTGCGTGCCGACAAATCCGCCCGTCAGATCATCGAGAATGAAGGCCTGGAGCTGCGCTACTACAACATCATCTACAACGTGATCGACGACGCGAAGGCCATCCTGAGCGGCATGCTGACCCCGGAAATGCGCGAGGAGATCCTGGGTGTGGCCGAGGTGCGCGATGTGTTCAATTCGCCCAAGTTCGGTCAGATCGCCGGCAGCATGGTCATCGAGGGCACGGTGTATCGCGCCAAGCCCATCCGCGTGCTGCGCAACAACGTGGTGATCTACGAGGGTGAACTGGAATCCCTGCGTCGCTTCAAGGACGAGGCCAGCTCCGTGCGCATGGGCATGGAGTGCGGTATCGGCGTGAAGAACTACACCGATGTGCAGATCGGCGACAAGATCGAGGTCTATCAGACCACGGCGGTCGCGAGATCACTCTGAGTCAGCGGGAACCGACATGAGCAAGGTATCGCCCAGACTGCAGCGCGTGGCGGATCAGATCCAGCGTGAGCTGGCCCAGCTGATCCAGCTGGAAGTGAATGATCCGCGCGTGGGCATGGTGTCGGTGACGGGCGTGAAGGTCAGTCGCGATCTCGCGCATGCCGATGTCTATGTCACGGTGATGGGCTCGGTCGAAGGTGTGTCCGGCCTCGCGCCGGGAGTCACGCTCGACAAGGCAGGCGCACTGGACAGACTGGAAGTGGAAGAGAGCATCAAGGCCCTGAATGCGGCGTCTGGCTACCTGCGCACGCTGCTGGCCAGGCGCAGCAGTCTGCGCACCACGCCAAGGCTGATCTTTCACTACGATCAGAGCGTGGCGCGTGGTCAGTACCTGTCGTCGCTGATTGACCGTGCGCTGGCAGCTGACGCCGAGCACGAGTCCTGAGCTGACGGACACCGAGGCGACGTGGCGCAATATCGCAAGCCCAAGGGCCGTGACATCGACGGCATACTGGTGCTGGACAAGCCGACGGGCATGAGCTCGAACGCCTGTCTGCAACAGGTCAAGCGCCTGTTCGAGGCCGAGAAGGCCGGCCACACGGGCAGTCTCGATCCGCTGGCCACCGGGGTGCTGCCCCTGTGCTTCGGCGAGGCCACCAAGCTGTCGCAGTTCCTGCTGGATTCGGACAAGCGTTATCGCACCACGCTGAAGCTGGGCGAGCGCACCGACACCGCCGATGCTGAAGGGCAAGTGATCGAGCGGCGTTCGGCGGCTCATGTCACCGAGACCGCGATCCGCGAGGCGATCCCGGCCTTCGTGGGCGACATCGAGCAGACGCCGCCGATGTATTCGGCACTGAAACATCAGGGGCAGCCGCTGTACAAGCTGGCGCGCTCCGGCCGCGAAGTGGAACGCGAGGCCCGGCCGGTCACGGTGTACGCCATGACCCTGCTCGGCTTCGACGCCGAGGCCGCGACGGCCGATCTGGAGATCCACTGCAGCAAGGGCACCTATGTGCGCACGCTGGTGGAGGATCTGGGCGAGGCCCTGGGCTGCGGCGCCCATGTGCAGGCCCTGCGTCGCCTGCAGGCCGGTGCCTTCGGCGAGGGGCAGTGTGTTACCATGGCCGCCCTCGCGCAGCTCAAGGAGCAAGGCGGTCTGGCCGCCCTGGATCGCTGGCTGGCGGCCCCCGATCTGGCCGTGCAGGAGCTGCCCGAGGCGCGGGTGTCCGAGGACATCGCGCGCTGGTTGCGTCAGGGCCAGGCCGTGCAGTTGCGGGCCATGCCGTCCAGCGGTCTGGTGCGGCTGTACGAAGGCGATGCCTTCATGGGCATCGGCACCATCCTGGAGGATGGTCGCGTGGCACCGAAGCGACTGTTTGCCACCGAGGCATGAGACAGCGAAACTGTCACGAATCAGCAGTACCGTATTTGAAGGAGAAGTCCAGATGACTATCAATATGCGTGGTCACTCTGGTTCGGCAGGGATGTCGGCAACGAAGGCCGCTTCACGATGGGCGTGAAGGGTCTATTCATCAGTGCATATTGGAGGTAGTGAAAATGGCTTTATCCGCAGAACGCAAGGCAGAGATCGTCAAGGAATACGCGCAGAGTGAAGGCGATACAGGCTCACCCGAAGTGCAGGTGGCCCTGCTGACCGAGAACATCAATCAGCTGCAGGCGCATTTCAAGGAACACACGCATGACCACCACTCACGCCGCGGTCTGATCCGCATGGTCAACAGCCGTCGCAAGCTGCTCGACTACCTGCGCGGCAAGAGCACCGAGCGTTATGGTGCACTGATCAAGAAGCTGGGCCTGCGTCGCTGAGTGCAAGAAAGTAATTCAATGATGAAGAGATGAAAGATCGACCTTGTTTGACAGGGACGTCAATTGCAATGGTGCCGGGGTCAAAATAAAAATACAGGAATAGAGTATGTTCAATATCGTTCGCAAGACGTTCCAGTACGGGAAACACACCGTGACGCTGGAAACGGGCAAGGTTGCCCGTCAGGCAACCGGCGCAGTCGTCGTCACCATGGGTGACACCCAGGTCCTCGCCACCGCCGTCGGCAAGAAGCAAGTCAAGCCAGGTCAGGACTTTTTCCCGCTGACCGTCAACTACCAGGAAAAGACCTACGCAGCCGGCAAGATCCCCGGTGGCTTCTTCAAGCGCGAAGGCCGTCCTACCGAAAAGGAAACACTGACCTCCCGTCTGATCGATCGTCCCATCAGACCGTTGTTCCCCAAAGGTTTCATGAATGAAGTGCAGGTGGTCTGCACTGTCATCTCCGCCAGCAAGGACCAGGACCCGGATATCGCCGCCCTGATCGGCGCCTCCGCCGCCCTGGCCATTTCAGGCATTCCCTTCCTCGAGCCCGTGGGTGCTGCCCGTGTGGGTTACGACCTGCAGAATGGCTACGTGCTGAACCCGGACGTGAAGGAACTGGAAGCCTCTGCTCTCGACATGGTGGTGGCAGGCACGAAGTCCGCCGTGTTGATGGTGGAATCCGAAGCGAAGCAGCTGAGCGAAGACCAGATGCTGGGCGCCGTGCTGTTCGGGCACGAGGCCATGCAGGTGGTGGTCGACGCCATCAATGAATTCAAGGCCGAGGCTGGCAAGCCCATGTGGGAACTGCCCGCCGTGGTCGTGAACCAGCCGCTGGTGGACGGCATCCGTGCCGCCTTCGCCGACAGCATCGGCAACGCCTACCAGATTTCCGACAAGATGCAGCGCTATGACGCGCTGGAAGGCCTGCTGGCCCAGGCCGTGGCGCAGTTCGCGACGCAAGACACCGGTGCCAGCGCCGAGGAAGTCGCCAGCGTGTTTGGCTCCATCGAGAAGAAAGTGGTGCGCAACCGCATCATCGACGGCGCACCGCGCATCGATGGTCGCGACACCCGCACTGTGCGTCCCATCTCCATCGAGACGGGCGTGCTGCCCAAGGCTCACGGCTCCGCCCTGTTCACCCGTGGCGAGACGCAGGCCCTGGTCGTCACGACCCTGGGCGCGGTGCGCGATGCCCAGCTGATCGAAGGCCTGGAGGGCTCCAAGAAGGAAGCCTTCATGCTGCACTACAACTTCCCGCCGTTCTGCGTGGGCGAGACTGGCATGATGTCCGGTCCGAAGCGTCGCGAGATCGGTCACGGCAAGCTGGCCAAGCGTGGCGTGCAGGCGGTGATGCCGTCCGAGGACGCCTTCCCCTACGCCATCCGCGTGGTCTCCGAGATCACCGAATCCAACGGCTCCAGCTCCATGGCCTCCGTGTGCGGCAGCTCGCTGGCGCTGATGGATGCCGGGGTGCCGATCTCCGCGCCCGTGGCCGGTATCGCCATGGGTCTGATCAAGGAAGGCGACCGCTTCTCCGTGATCACCGACATCCTGGGCGATGAAGATCATCTGGGCGACATGGACTTCAAGGTGGCTGGTACCGCTCAGGGCGTGACCGCTCTGCAGATGGACATCAAGATCCAGGGCATCACCGAAGAGATCATGGAGATCGCTCTGCACCAGGCGCACGAAGCCCGCATCCACATCCTTGGCGAGATGAACAAGGTGCTGGACAAGCCGCGTGCCACCGTTTCCGAGAATGCGCCTTCCATGGCCACCATGAAGATCGATCCGGACAAGATCCGTGACGTGATCGGCAAGGGCGGCGCCGTGATTCGCAGCATCACCGAAGAAACCGGTGCGTCCATCGACATCGACGACGACGGCAACATCCGCATCTACGGCGAAGACGCCGGTTCGCGCGATGCCGCCATCGAACGCATCCTCAGCATCACTGCCGAGGCGGAAGTCGGTCGTCTGTACATGGGCAAGGTGGCGCGCATCGTCGACTTCGGCGCCTTCATCACCATTCTGCCCGGCAAGGACGGCCTGGTGCACATCTCCCAGATTTCCAACGAGCGTGTCGAGAACGTGGGCGACTACCTCAAGGAAGGTCAGGATGTGCTGGTGAAAGTCACCGACCTGGATGCCCGTGGCCGCATCAAGCTCAGCATCAAGGAAATCAGCGACGACGAGAAAGCGGAATTCGCCGCTCTCTGAGTTCGCCAAGGCTGTAGAGAATCCCGCTGTCGGCCCGGCTGACCGCGGGATTTTTTTTACCCGTCATTTGCCTTCTGGCGTCAGGGCTTTGTTGCTATGCTCGCCGCAGGCTGACAGATCAGCGGAACAGGAAAGGAAACGCCCCAATGCAGGACAACGCCCCACCCGCCGTGCTCCGGATTCGTGCAGCCGGCGTCGACGATTGCGCACTCATTCATTCCTTCATCATGGAACTGGCCGTCTACGAGAAGCTGGCCCATGAGGTCATTGCCACGCCCGAACTGCTGGCGCAGACCCTGTTCGGGCCGCGTCCCGGCGCCGAGGTGTTGATCGCCGAACACGACGGACGGCCCGTGGGCTATGCCCTGTTCTTCCAGAGTTTCTCCACCTTCCTGGGCCGCCCCGGGCTGTATCTGGAGGACGTCTACGTGCAGCCCGCCATGCGCGGGCGCGGCATCGGCAAGGCCATCATGACCCGGCTGGCGGCGCTGGCCGTGGAGCGCGACTACGCCCGCTTCGAGTGGTCGGTGCTGGACTGGAACGCGCCCTCCATTGCCTTCTACCGCTCCATTGGCGCCTGCCCCATGGACGGGTGGACGGTGCAGCGGCTCACCGGTCAGGCCCTGCTCGACCTGGCGGCCCGCGACGGAGGTGCCGCATGAGTCGCATCGTCTACGTCAATGGCACATATTTCGCACAAGAGGACGCGAAGGTCTCCGTCTTTGACCGCGGCTTCCTGTTCGGAGACGGGGTGTATGAAGTGATCCCGGTCATCAATGGCCGCATCGTCGAGCGCGGTCATGCGCTGGAACGCCTCAACCGCAGCCTCGGCGAGATCGCCATGGCCTGGCCGTGCACGCGCGACGAGTTCTGCGCCGTGCTGGACGAACTGGTGGCGCGCAATCAGCTGCAGGAAGGCTATGTGTATCTGCAGGTCACGCGCGGCGTGGCCGAGCGCGATTTCGCTTTCCCCGCCGCCGGGACGCCGAGCAGTTTCGTGGCCTGGACGGCGGCAAAGAAGCTCATCGACAACCCGCTGGCCGCCACCGGCGTGAAGGTCGTGACGGTGCCGGACCTGCGCTGGAAGCGCCGCGACATCAAGTCGATCAATCTGCTGGCCCAGTGTCTGGCCAAGCAGCAGGCTGCGAGTCAGGGCGCGTTCGAGGGCTGGATGACGGAAGACGGCGTGGTGACGGAAGGCGCCTCGTCGTCGGCCTATATCGTGAAGGACGGCGCCATCATCACGCGGGCCCTGTCCACGTCCATCCTGCCGGGCATTCGCCGCAAGGTGATCCTGCAGATGGCGCGCGAGCACGGCATGGCCCTGGTGGAGCGGCCCTTCACCGTGACCGAGGCCCTGGCGGCTGACGAAGCCTTCCTGAGCAGTGCCACCACCCTGGTGATGCCCGTCGTGTCCATTGACGGGCAGAGTGTGGCAGGGGGCAGGCCCGGCCCGGTGGCCCAGCGCCTGCGTGCCATGTATGTCGAGATGATCCTGCAGGAAGCGGCGCACTGACACGTGCCGCCAGCCTGCGTAATGCTACCCGGAGATTGCCCATGAAACGTTTGCTGGCTCGATCATTGACACTGCTGCTGTGTCTGTCCCTCACCCTGCCTGCCTTCGCGCAGGACGGCCGCACCCCGTTGCGGGCCCGCAATGGCATCGTGGCCAGTGCGTCCGAACTGGCCTCCCAGGTGGGCGTGGACATCCTCAAGCAGGGCGGCAACGCAGTGGATGCGTCCATCGCCACGGCCTTTGCGCTGGCGGTGACCTGGCCCACGGCCGGCAACATCGGCGGCGGCGGCTTCCTCGTGTATCACGGCGAGGACGGCCACGCGACCACCTTCGACTTCCGCGAGAAGGCCCCGTTGGCGGCCACCGAGCGCATGTACCTGGGGCTGGACGGCCTGGTGGTGAACAATTCCAATCACCGCAGCCTGCTCTCCGTCGGCGTGCCGGGCACCGTGGCCGGCCTGTACAAGGCGCATCAGGAACTGGGCAGTCTGCCCTGGGCCGATCTGGTGGCACCGGCGGTCAAGCTGGCCCGCGACGGCATCCCCATCACCTGGGAGCTGTACACCGGGTTCCGCCAGAACCAGGAGTTCTGGGACCAGTACCCGTCCTCGGCCAAGGTGTTCCTCAAGGCCGACGGCTCGCCCTATGAGTTCGGCGACACCTGGGTACAGCCCGACCTGGCCGACACCCTGCAGCTGATCCAGGAGCAGGGCCGCGACGGTTTCTACAAGGGCAGCAATGCGAAGAAGCTCGCCGATTTCATGCGCGCCAATGGCGGCATCATCACCGAGGAAGACCTGGAACAGTACGAGGCAGTGGAGCGCGAGCCGGTGCGTGGCACCTACCGCGGCTACGAGATCGTCAGCATGCCCCCGCCCAGCTCGGGCGGCGTGACCCTGATCCAGATCCTCAACATCCTGGAAGGCTTCGATCTGGCGGCCTCCGGCCACAATTCCGCGCAGACCCTGCATCTGATGACGGAAGCCATGCGCCGTGCCTACGCCGATCGCGCCGAACATCTGGGTGACCCGGACTTCAACGAGAGCATGCCGCTGGACCGCCTGCTCAACAAGGACTACGCCGCCAGCCTGCGGGCCAGCATCGACCCGGACAAGGCCTCGATCAGTGACGAGACCAATTTCGCGCAGATCTACGAAAGCGAGGACACCACGCATTTCTCGGTGGTGGACAAGGACGGCAACATGGTCTCGCTGACCTACACGCTCGAGAACGGCTACGGCTCGCGCATCGTGGCGGAAGGGGCGGGTTATCTGCTGAACAACGAGATGGGCGATTTCAATGCCGTGCCGGGTGTGACCAACCGCAACGGCCAGATCGGCACGCCGCCGAACCTGATCGCCCCGGGCAAGCGCATGCTCTCCAGCATGTCGCCCACCATCGTCGCGCAGGACGGCAAGCCGCTGATGGCGGTGGGCAGCCCCGGTGGCCGCACCATCATCAACACCACGCTGCAGCTGATCCTCAACGTGGTGGATCACGGCATGAACATCGCCCAGTCGGTGGAAGCGCCGCGCATCCATCACCAGTGGCTGCCGGATGTCATCAGCATGGAAGACAGCGGCTTCTCGCCCGATACCATCCAGCTGCTCAACAGCCGGGGCCACGAGATCCGCGTGCGCGGGGAGCAGGGCACGGCGATGGGGGTCTATCACGACCGCGAGGCCGGCCTGTTCCTGGGCGGCTCGGACTCCCGCGCAGGAGACGGCGGCGCCGTCGGCTACTGAGTTCCCTCGGGACGCTGTCTGCCCGCAGGCAGCGTCTCAGTCACGGCGGCGCAGCAGACCGATGCCCAGTGCTGCCATGCCGATGGAGATCAGCGGGTTCAGGTAGTTCAGAAAGGCGTAGGGGGCGTAGTCCAGCACGGGCACCCCCAGGGTGGCCGCATAGAAGGCGCCGGCCGTGGTCCACGGGATCAGCCCCGTGCTCATGGTCGAGCCTTCCTCCACCGAACGCGAGAGCACCGCGTTGTCCAGCCCCTTTTCCTCGAAGGCCCGCCGGAACAGCTGGCAGTTCAGGATGATGCTGATGTAAGCCTCGCCCATGCCCATGTTGCCCAGCACGCCCGCACCGATGGTGGTGGCGATCAGGCTCGCGGTGCGCTGCACGCGCGCAATGATCCCCTCCAGCAGAGCCTGCAGAAATCCGCCCGCATAGAGAATTCCCCCCAGGGCCAGCGCCATCAGCGAGAGCAGCAGGGTCCAGCTCATGCTCATGATGCCGCCACGCCCCAGAAGATCATCCAGGCTCGCCACTCCCGTTGTGCCCGGCTGGTTCGCCCACAGCGCATTGAGCACGTCCACCAAAGCACGGTCCTGGTACAGCACGGCCACGGCCACGGCAGTCAGCACGCTGGCGCTCATGCTGATCTCGGGCGAGAGCCGACGCAGGCTCAGCACCAGCATCACCAGCAGGGGCAGCACCGTGGCCAGCAGGCCGAGCCGGAAGCTGCCGGTCAGCGCCTGCTGCATGTCGGTGATGGCCTGTTCAGGCAGGGCGGCATCGGCCTGCGCAAAACCCAGGGCCAGCAGAATGATGAAGCACAGCACATAGGCCGGCACGGTGGTGTAGAGCATGCTGCCGATGTGCCGGTAGAGATTGGTGTGGGCGCTCATGGCGGCAAGCACCGTGGTGTCGGACACGGGCGAGAGCTTGTCGCCGAAGGTCGCGCCGGCCACCACCATGCCGGCCACCAGCGGCAGGGGCAGCTGCATGGCGCTGCCGATGCCCATCAGCACCACACCGAGCGTGCCGGCTGTGCCCCAGGAGGTGCCGGTGGCCACGGACATCAGGCTGCACAGCAGCAGCCCGGTGGCCAGGAACAGGGCCGGGCTCAAGAGGTTGAGGCCGTGGTAGATGAGCGCCGCCACGGTGCCGCTCTGCATGTAGGCGGCAATCAGCATGCCGATCAGCACGAAGATGTAGATCGCGGGCAGGGCCTTGGCGATGCCGGCATTCATCATCTCGCGGATGGCGGTGAAGTCGTGGCCCAGCAGCCAGGCGTGCAGGGCCGTCCACAGCAGGCAGAAGAACAGCACGATGTGCAGGCTGATCTGGAACACGAACAGGCCCGTCGAGATCATCAGGAAATTGCCGCCGAAGCACAGCAGGGACTGGGACAGGCCCGGGTTGCGGGCGGCAGGGCGAGGTGCTGAGGTGTTCATCGTGGGGAAATCTCCTGGGAATCCGGCAGGTGCGTCTGTTCGGACGCCACCCAATGGGCTGTCTGCACGCCAATGCTGGCAGACAGGAACTTGCCGCCACCGGTGGCGCGGTAGTGGGCCAGGGCCTTGTACACCAGCGGGGCGCCCAGCAGCAGCAAGGGAATGTTCATGTAGACCATCAGGATATTGGTCAGGTCAGTGATCGCCCACAGATTGCCCAGCTCAAGCCCCGCCAGCACGGTCAGGGCGCCGAAGGGCACGAAGACCAGTGAGCCCAGCACGCGGATGCCGAGGATGAACCTGGGCGAGCGCGAGATCAGATTGGCCGAGATCTCGGCGAAGGAGATCATCCCCAGCAGGGTGGTGAAGGCGAACAGGGCATAGCAGGTGCTGACCAGGATCACGAGCGCGCGGTCGAGCGCGGCCGGGGTCAAGGCCTGCACCGAGGCCACGTACAGATCCAGGCGCGCGGCGCTGGCGGCGGCCCACTCGGCACTGCTGGCGGAGTCTGTCCACAGATGCGCCAGCACCACGATGAAGCCGGTGAGAGTGCAGATCACCAGGGTGTCGAAGAACACGCCCATGGCCTGCACGAAGCCCTGCTCGCAGGGGTGGTCGTTGTCCGCCACGGCGGCTGCCATGGTGATGGTGCCCTGACCGGCCTCGTTGGACATCAGCCCCCGCCGCACCCCTTCCGCCAGCGCGATGCCGATGCTGCCGCCGAACAGCGCGTCCGGGGCGAAGGCGCCGCCGAACACCAGGCGGAAGAAGTCGGGCAGCAGGGGCAGATTCACCAGGACGATCAGCAGGGACAGGCCGCAGAACAGGGAGGCCATGCCGGGCACCAGGCGGCTCGTCCAGCGCGTGACGCGGCGGATGCCGCCCAGGATCAGCCAGGCACAGCTCACCACCAGCCCCACGGCGATGGCGTAGTAAAGGGGCGACTGCCGCCCGGATGACGCGCCCGTGGCGGTGTCGGCCAGCATGCCGAGGGCGGTGAAGATGTTGAAGGTCTGGGAGGGCACATTGAACAGGGCGTAGACGATGAAGGCGCCGGCCAGAGTGACGCCCACCCAGCGCCGGTTGCCCAGCAGGCGTTGACCGTAATAGGGCATGCCGCCCACGAATTCGTCCTGCGTGCGCTCCTTGAACAGCTGCGCCAGCACCGATTCCATGAAGGCCGTGGCCATGCCGAAGGCGGCCGCCACCCACATCCAGAACAGGGCGCCCGGCCCGCCCACGGCGATGGCGCCGGTGACGCCCACGATATTCCCCGGCCCCACCCGCATGGCCAGCCCGAGCAGGAACGAGGCCGTGGCGCTGATGCCGGTGGTGGTGCGGCGCTGGCGACGCATGATGGCGAAGGCCCGGCGGGCACTCAGCAGCTGAACGCCCGCCGTCCGCAGAGTGAACCAGACGCCGCTGCCGGTGAGCAGCAGCACGGCGAACGAGAGCTGGCCCAGCACGGGAATCCGCGCATACCAATCGAGCTGCAGCGGGAAGTTCCACACGCCGTCGGAGATGGGCTGGATGAAGCGGAACAGCGCGTTGATGGACTGGAACAGGCTTTCCAAGGGGCGGGTACTCGGCGGCGAGAGTTCAGGGGCTTGGCGGCACTCTACCTTGTCGTCCGGTCAGCTGCCAGCGCCCGTGCTGCCACAAAACTGTCGCGAAAGCGTCAAGCGCCTGCAGGCTGGCTGTCATCTGCCCACCGCACAATCGCGAGGCTTTTCCACAATAACCGGGAGAACCCTATGTTGATCGCACGTCCTGCAGGCTGCCCCACACCCAAGCGCCCTGTGTCACCCCTGAGTGTTGCCATCCTGGCGGCGCTCGCCAGTCTTTCCACCGATGCGGCGCTCGCCCAGCAGACGCCCGAGATCCAGGAGATCAGCGTCTTTGGCCAGGGCCAGACCCGCCAGGTGCAGAGCCTGAACGCCGACCAGCTGGCCCAGTTCCCAGCCGGTACCAGTCCGCTCAAATCCATCGAGAAGCTGCCCGGCGTGAACTTCCAGTCCGCTGACCCCTACGGCGCCTATGAATGGTCCACGCGCATCGTGGTCCGCGGTTTCAACCAGAATCAGATGGGCTTCACGCTGGACGGCGTGCCGCTCGGCGACATGTCTTATGCGAACCACAACGGCCTGCACATCAGCCGTGCCATCATGTCCGAGAACATGGGTCGGGTGTCGCTGTCCCAGGGCGCCGGTGCTCTGGCCACGGCCTCGACCAGCAACCTGGGCGGCACCCTGGAATTCACCTCGGCTGATCCCGAGGACAGCTTCGGCATCATGACCAATGCCACCGTCGGCAGTGATGCAGCCCGACGCGTGTTCCTGCGTCTGGACAGCGGCACTCTGAGCACGGGCACACAGTTCTTCCTCAGCACCGCCACGCAGGACACGGACAAGTGGAAAGGTGCCGGCGAGCAGAATCAGGACTACGTGAACCTCAAGCTGGTGCAGCCCCTCGGTCAGGCCACGCTGACGGCGTTCTACAGCGATTCGGACCGTGCCGAGAACGACTATCAGGACATGTCCAAGGACATGATCCGCCGTCTTGGCCGCGACTGGGACAACTACTACCCCGATTACGCTCGCGCCATCGCCGCCGCCCGTGGCACCTTCACCGGTGCGGTGAACAGCCTGGACGATGCCTACTGGAACGCGGCCGGCCTGCGCAAGGACGATCTGTCCTATGTCAAACTCGACCTGCCGGTGAATGACGCACTCGCGCTGAACGCCACGGTCTACTTCCACGACAACGAGGGTCAGGGCCTGTGGGGCACCCCCTATGTGCCGACCCCGGGCGGCGCACCGCTGACCATCCGCACCACCGAATACCAGATCGATCGTTCCGGCTTCATCAGCGAGCTGAGCTACGAGATGGGCGCGCACACGCTGAGCGCCGGCCTCTGGCTGGAAGACAATGACTTTGAGCAGGCCCGTCGCTTCTACGGCGAGCCGAGTGCCGCCTTCGCCAGCCGCGACTTCCTCAAGTTCCAGCGCAATCCGCTGCTGACGCAGTGGGAATATGCCTTCAACACCCAGACCACGCAGCTGCACGTGAAGGACATCTGGCAGGCCACGGATGCCCTGCGTCTGGAGTTCGGCTTCAAGAGCGTGAACGTGGACGTCAAGGCCAGCACCATCGTGGGCGACAACAAGACGGGCAAGATCGACACCGATGAGGGCTTCCTGCCGCAGATCGGCTTCGTGTATGACCTGAATGCCGACAGCGAAGTCTTCGGCGCCGCCGCGAAGAACGTGCGCGCGCTGATCGGGTCTGCCACCGGGACATCGCCATTCTCCGCGACACAGGCTGGCTTCAATGCGATCAAGGACACGATCGAACCGGAAACCGCCACGAGCTTCGAGATGGGTTACCGCTTCCGCATGAACGATCTGGAAGGGGTGGTGACGGCCTATCACGTCAGCTTCGATGATCGACTGCTGGCAATTCAGCAGGGCTCGGCCATCATTGGCGCGTTCAACGCCCTGGCCAACGTCGGCAGCGTGACCTCGAAGGGCATCGAGACCGGCATCGACTGGCAGGTGAGCGAGCAGATCAACTGGTACAACTCCGCCAGCTACAACCTCTCGACGATCGACGACGACTACCTGAGCGGCACCACGCGCGTGGACACCTCTGGCAAGACAGTGGTGGATTCGCCCGAGTGGATGTTCAACTCCGAGCTGGGCTATGAAGTGGAGCAGGCCTTCGCCAAGCTGCACCTGAAGTTCACGGACGAGCGGGAATACACGTTCCTGAATCAGGGCAGTGTGGACAGCTTCACCGTGCTGAACCTGAGTGCCGGCTACCGCTTCGGCGAGATGGGCATGCTGAAGGATCTGACAGCCCAGATCGACATCGCCAACCTGCTGGACGAGGAGTACATCTCCACCGTCGGCAGCGGCGGCTTCGGCAACTCTGACCTGGCCGGCACTGCCATGACCCTGTTGCCTGGCGCGCCCCGCCAGCTGTTCTTCACCCTCAAGGCAGGCTTCTGATGCGAGCCGGGGTCAGAGACACATTCCTTCGAATGTGTCTCTGACCCCCTTTTTTCTTCAGGGCTGGAAGCGTTCCGTGCGCTCCAGCAGCACCATCCCCGTCTCGTCCTTTATCTGCAGACTGACGCCCGGCACTTCGCTGCGCCAGTCGATGTCGATCACGCCGTAGTTGGCCACCGCAAACGCCTCGCCCACGCGGTGTCGGTTGGGACTGACCGCCTTCCATTCCTCGGTCAGTCCGGAAGACGTGAGCTCGATCAGTGGCCAGGCCATGCCGGAGGCGCGAATCTCGCTGTAGTCGGCCCAGTGCACATCGCCGGAGATGATCACCACCGGTTCGCGCTGATACTGCTCCAGCAGGCCGAACAAACGCTGACGCTCCTGCGGGAAGTTCGCCCAGGTTTCCCAGCCGGTGAAGTCGGCCAGCAGCTGAATGCTCGAGCCGATGAGCCGAATGTCAGAGTCCACCTGCAGCTGCGTCTCGAGCCAGGCCCACTGCGTCTCGCCCAGCAGCTGTGCATCGGCCCGCAGATTGGCCTCATAGGGCCCCATCTGCTGCGCCTCGCGCCAGGCCAGCTGCTGCGGGTCTGTCAGAGTCATCAGCTCGCCGCGACTCCAGCGCAGGTCCAGGAGGATCACCTGCACGCGGCGCCCTTCCTCGCCGAACAGCTGCGAGGTGTAAATGCCATCGGGACGTGTGCGGCGTTCTGAATCGAGCGGTTCGCCAAAGAAGTCGAGCATGATGCGCCGCGAGGCCTCCTTGCTGGCATAGTCCTTGCCGATGTCGTTCCGACCATAGTCGTGATCGTCCCAGGTGGCCATGATCGGCGTGCTCTCGCGCAGACGGGCGAAGCCGGGAATGCTGCCGAGCGCGCGGTAGGCGGCCTGCAGTTCGAGCGGGTCGTCCGTGTCGGCATAGACATTGTCGCCGAGCAGGATGAACAGATCGGGCGCATCGCGCAGGATCGGCGACCAGATGGGTTGCGGCTTGGTCTGATCGCCACAGGAGCCGAAGGCGATGCGGCTGATGTCCTGGGCCAGGGCCGGCGAGGTGGCGCTCAGACAGAGCAGGCTTAACGCGAGTGGAAGAGATTTCATGGCAGGAACTCCTGCAACGGGGCGCCCATCGCCGGATTCAGCGTGCGGTAGTCCACATCGAGATACTGGAGCAGCGTCGCCGCGATGCGATCGGAGGTGAGACAGGCCTCATCGCCATTGCTGACAACGCCCCTGACAGGGACACCCGGCCCCATGGCAGCCATCCAGACATCCTCGGAGCCCACGATGCCGTCCTCGTACTGTGCCAGCGACTGCATGTAACCCGTCAGCGATTCCTTGCTGGCGTGATACTGCCAGGTTTCCAGTGGGGTCTCGCCGCGCCCGTGATCCACGGTGATGAACAGCACAGTGTTGTCGCGATAGCCCTCGGTGTCCTGCACGAAGTTCCACAGCTCGCGAATGAAACGATCGGTGCGCTGCGCCGCGAAGATATATTCGTCGTAGCGGCCGTCATGGGCGAAGTCGTCGGTCTCGCCGTAGCTGATGAAGGTCACGCGCGGGCGCGCGGTGCGCAGATGCTCGAGGGCGTAGTGATGTGTGAAGGCGTCATGTCGCACCGTTTCCCAGGGCGACGGAATGTCCTGGCTCAATTGCAGCAGGGTGGCTTCCAGCGGCGTCGCGGGCGTGACTGCGGTTCCCAGCGCATTCACCGGCAGGCCGCTGCGCGCGACATTGAATATCCAGGGAAATACATCCCACGAGGCGAAGGCTGCCGCGCGTCCGGCGAACGCGGGAGTGCCATCGAGCAGCTCCAGCAGCGTGCGCTCCGGATTGGGATTCTTGCCGTTGGTGTCGATGCTGCGATTGACCACTCCGCTCAGAATCTCGCTGTATCCGGGAAAGGAGAAATGCCACGGATTGCGGATGCGCGCGCAGGAGCCGGCGTCGCGATTGCCTGCATGGGTGCCTTGGGTGAACACCACCTCATGCAGGAAAGGGAAGAGCTTGCGCGACCTCACCGACGGGTCTTCGTCCCAGAACTGCGCCAGCAGCTGCTCGCTGCGGGGCGAATAGTCTGGATGGGTGGCCAGAGCGTGATCGAGTCCGCGATACAACTCCTGCCAGCGCAGGCCGTCAAGCGTGACGATCAGGAGATTGTCGGCGGCGTGCAGAGCCGGGGACGACAACATGAACGTGCCGGCCAGTGCGAGGCTCAGCGCGGGGGGAACGCAGGGAAAGGACATGGGCTGCTCCAGTGACGGGACGAGGGAAAGTCTCGCGCCAAAGGGTAGCGGGAGTGTGTGACAGCAAGAGGAATTGCCGTCGGTGTCCTAGACTCGAGTCAGGCAAGACTTGACTTGTTTGAGCGTATCTATTTGGATACAGGTGAAATTCATGTTCACAACATTGCGGACAGAAGAGTTCGATCTTTGGCTTGGCGCGCTGCCGGATCTGCGTGCCCGGGCGCGAATTCTGGCCCGCATACGCTCGGCAGAACATGGAAATCCCGGGGATGCTCGACACGTTGGTGAGGGAGTGTGCGAAATGCGACTTCATCTTGGTCCTGGCTACAGGGTGTATTTCAAGCGTTTCGGGAGTGACATCCTGTTGCTTGCTGCTGGAACCAAGAGCAGTCAGCACCGGGATATCGCACGGGCCATTGCTGCAGTCAGGAACTACGAGGCGAGCCACCATGACAACAGTCAAAGCGTTTGATGCTGCCGATTATCTCGACAGCGAGGAGATGATGATCGAATACCTTTGCGCAGCACTCGAGGACGAGAATCCGGAGGTGTTTCTTGCTGCCCTGTCGGACGTCGCGCGAGCGAGGGGCATGACAGCGATTGCCACGCGCACCGGCCTTGGGCGCGAGAGCCTGTACAAGGCTCTCGCGCCAGGGGCAAAACCACGCTATGCGACGATCGTCAGAGTGTTGCAGGCACTGGGCGTGCGCTTGTCTCTTCACGCGTGATCAAAAGGATCAGTTCCCCAGATCCTGATTGGCGCGGCGGATCACGAACGCGCGGATCGCTTCCACGTCGCCTTCACGCAGGCTGGCAGCGAAGGACACCATGCCACGGTCGGCCAGGATGCCGTCCACCACCACCGCGCTCCAGGCGGCGGCATCGCCCAGACGGGCGCTCATGCGCAGGTCCGGGAACACGCCGGCACGGCTGCTGACGGCATTGGTGCCGTGGCAGGCGCTGCAGATCTGCTCATAGGCGCGCTGGCCCTGGGCAATCACCTCGTTGGAGGCATTGGTCTGCGGCAGTTCACGGGTGCCGGTGGCGGCATCGGCCTGCAGCACCGGCTCGGTGGGCAGCTGCGCGTCGGCGCCCAGCTTGAACACCAGCAGGCGGGAATTGTTGGTGGAGGCGGTGGTGGTCACATCGAAGCCTGCCGGCACGCCGGAGTTGCCCCCGAACGCGGAGGGCGCGCCCACCATCAGGGCCAGGTACTGCTCGCCGTTCACCATGTAGGTGGCCGGGGCCGCCATCACGCCGGCCTGAGTGGTGCCCGCCCACAGGCGCTCGCCGGTCTCGTCGTTGTAGGCCACGAACTCGCCCGAACGATTGCCCTGGAACACCAGGCCACCCGCCGTGGCCAGCACACCCGCGCCATCGGTGGGCACGGTGTGGGTCACGCGCCAGCGTTCCTGCTGTGTCACCGGGTCCCAGGCCAGCAGGAAGGCGGTGTTGGTGGGACGCTGGGCCGCGCTGCGCACCAGGCCGGCGCCGCGCGCGAAGTCATTGCCGGTGTTCCAGCCGGTGGGGTTCACCACGAACTCACGGTCCGGGTAATAACCGGCGAAGTTCTCGGTGACGGGAATGTAGACCAGTCCGGTGTTCTGGCTGAAGGCCATCGGGTACCAGTTGTGGCCGCCCAGTGGGCCGGGGATCACGATGAAGCCGTTCTCGCTCAGCTCGTAGCGGGCGTCGGGGTTCTCCACCGGACGGCCCGTGGCCGGGTCGATGTGGGTGGCCCAGTTCACGTTGATGAAGTTCTCGGCCGAGATGAACTCGCCGGTGGCGGCGTCCAGCACGTAGAAGAAGCCGTTCTTGGGCGCCTGCATGACCACGCGGCGCTGGGCACCCTCGATGGTCAGGTCGGCGATCATGATGGGCTGGGTGGCGGTGAAGTCCCAGGTCTCGCCCGGGGTGGTCTGGTAGTGCCACTTGTAGCTGCCGTCATCCGGGTCGAGCGCCACGATGGAGCTGAGGAACAGGTTGTCGCCGCCGCCCGGGCTGCGCAGGGCCTGGTTCCAGGGCGAGCCGTTGCCCACGCCGATGTACATCAGGTCCAGGGTCGGGTCATAGGCGATGGCATCCCACACGGTGCCGCCGCCCCCGAGGTTCCACCAGCTGCCGTTCCAGGTGTTGGCGGCGGCCGCCATGACGTCGTTCTCGAAGCCGTCGGCCGGATTGCCGGGCACGGTGTAGAAGCGCCAGGTCAGCTCGCCGGTGTCGGCGTCGTAGGCGCTGACATAGCCGCGCACGCCGTACTCGGCGCCGCCGTTGCCGATCATGACCTGGCCCTTGATGATGCGGGGCGCGCCGGTGATGGTGTACTTCAGCGCCGGGTCGAAGGTGGCGGTGGACCAGACCTGCGCGCCGGTGTCGGCGTCCAGGGCCACCAGGCGTCCGTCGAGGGTGCCGACATAGACCTTGCCTTCCCAGTAGGCCACGCCCCGGTTCACCACGTCACAGCAGGCATCGGCGCCCTTGGCGCGATCCACGGCGGCGTCCCAGCTCCACAGCGCCTCGCCCGTCACGGCATCGAAGGCCTTCACATTACTCCAGGCAGTGGAGACGAAGATGCGCCCGTCCACCACGATGGGGGTGGCTTCCTGGGCACGGCTGGTGTCCAGATCGGCCGACCAGGCCATCCCGAGTCCGGCCACGGTGTCGCGGTTGATCTGGTCCAGCGGGCTGAAGCGCTGCTCGGTGTAGGTGCGGCCGTGGGTGAGCCAGTCGCCGGGGAAGTCATCGGCATTGCGGATGCGGGCATCGTCCACCGGCACGGCGTTCTGGGCCAGGGCCATTGGCATGCTCAGGCAGAGGCCGAGCAGCAGCAGCGGGCGGCGCAGCGGTGCAGTGGGGAAACGGGACAAGCAGGACAGCGTGTGCATGGAACATACCTCTCGCAATGGGATGGCGGTACTGGTCAGCGGACGGCGGGATTGAAGCAGATCGCCGGGCGGCGCTCTACTCGATTCCGAAGACTGCTGACTGAATTCTCAAATTCCTGTGCTGGCGGGCGCTGCCGGCTGCAGGCGCAGGCGGAATTCCCGCCGCACCAGCACATAGCCGGCGATGGCCTGGGCGGTGACCGACAGGATCGACACATACCAGACCTGGTTGATGTGATAGCCCGGCTGGTACTTCAGGTACACGGCCAGGGGCAGGAACACCAGCACGCGGATGATCGAGCAGAGCATGGCCGGGCGTGTGTTGCCCAGGCCCTGGAAGAGGCCCGAGCTGGAGAACACGATGCCCTGGGCGATGAAGTTCAGCGAGATCAGCTGCAGGAACACCGCGCCCACCTCGATCACCTCGGCCTCGTCGGTGAAGGCCATCACCAGCAGTTCCGGCTTCCATTGCATCAGGATCGTGACCACCAGCATCAGCGCGCTGGAGAGCAGGATGCCCTTGTAATAGGTCTCGCGCACCCGGTCATGGCGGCCGGCGCCGTAGTTCTGACCGGCGATGGGGCCGAGGGCGAAGGCGATGGCCATGGTCGGCATGAAGATCGACTGCATGATGCGGCCGCCGATGCTGAAGCCCGCCTGGGCGGCCGCACCGAAGTCGGCGATCAGCCAGTACACGGCCGAGAAATACACGAACAGCAGCACCATCTCGCCGCCGGCCGGCAGGCCGATGTTGAACATGCGCGTCCAGACATCCACCCGGGGTTTCCACAGCGAGGTCTCGAAGGAGACGTATTTCTCCAGCTTGATGAAATAGCCCGTGAGCAGCAACACGCCCACCAGCACGGAGATCGAACTGGCCAGGCCGGCACCCATCACGCCCAGGGCCGGGCCGGGGCCCCAGCCGGCGATCATGATCGGCGCCAGAATGGTGTTGAGCACCACCGTCAGCACCTGCACCACCATGCCGGGCTTCACCAGACCGGTGGCGCGCAGCGAGGACGACATGGCCATCAGGGGGAATTGCAGCGCCATGCCCGGCAGGAACCAGTGCAGGAAGGTCACGCCCTCGCGCACGGCGCCTTCGTCCGAGGCCACGCCGAGCATGTAGACGTCGGCCGCCAGATAGCCGCCCACCAGAGTCACCACGGCGAACAGCGCCGCCACCATCAGCGACTGGTTGAACACCAGATTGGCATGTTCGCGGTCCTTGCGGCCCACGGCCTGGGAGATCATCGCCACGGCGCTGACGCCGAGGATCTGGGTCAGGGCCATGATCATGAACATCAGGGTGCCGCCCGCGCCCACGCCGGCCACCGAGTCGTCACCCAGGGCGGCGACGAAGTAGAGGTCAACCAGCAGATAGAGCGTCTGGAAGATCATGCCGGCGGCCACGGGGGCAGCCATGCTGACGATGGTGCGGGGGATGGAACCCTGGGTGAGGTCTTTCATGGCGAGGAAAACCGGGCAGCTGCGGGAAAGGCGGCGAGAATACCGAGGGCCCCGCAGTGCCGGCAAGGGAATTCGCCGGCAGCCCGGCGATTCCCGACGGAACGAATGTCAGAGCGCGAAGGTGTAACCGATGCTCAGCATGTCTTCCTTCAACCACAGGTCGGCTTCACCGCCGCCGAAGGGCATGGGGATGGAGCCGGAGCCGTTCACGTGTTCCTTGAACGCGTGAGTGTAGGACACCGACCACTCGCCGCCGCTGGCCGTCTTCCAGCTGATGCCGGCGGAGAGGTGATCCTCGATGGTGCCCGGCGCCAGGATGTTGAAGAAGGTCTCGGAGGTCGGGATCGGCTGCTGCGCATGGCTCACGCCCGCACGCAGGGTGTAGACGTTGTTCAGTTCATGCACCACACCCAGCTTGATCACGCTGATGTCGCGCCAGCCGAAGCCGCCGCCATTGCGGCTGCCCAGCGGATTGCCGGTGAGCAGGTTGGCCAGCGGATTGCCGACGGATTTGACGTCGCTGTACTCGATGCGCTGCCAGTCGCTGGCGATCGTGGTCTTTTCACTGTACTTCCAGGCCAGGCCCACGCCGTAGGAGGCCGGGACGTCGAAGCCGCCGCGCTCGGCGAACAGGCCCTGGTAGCTGCTGAAGCGCCCCATGTCCACGCGAGACGAGTAGGTGGCGCCGAGGGTCAGTGTGGGGGTCAGCTCGCCGCTGTAGCCCAGTTTCCAGCCCCAGCCGCGGGAATAGTCCGTGCCCTTGTTGCTGACATCGCCCGGGGCGGCGGAGAAGAACGGATTGTCGAAGGCCTGCACGCCCTTCATCTCGAAGCGCTGGTAGGCGAAGGTGGTGGCGATGCCAACGGTGTGGCGCGCATCCAGTTTCCACGCCAGTGAGGGAGTGACGAACAGCTGTTCCAGATTCACGCCGGCAGCGCCGCGTGAGCCGAAGGCGCCGAAGGGGTTGCGGCCGTAGTCGGTGTTCATGCCGCCATTGGCGTGCAGGGCGAAGCCGAAGGAGAGCTGATCGGACAACTGACGCACATAGCCCAGCTCGGGGATCAGGAAGTTCTCGGTGTCATTGCCGTCGTAGCGGCCGTTGGCGCCCGCCAGATTGCCGCTGATGGTGGCGCCGCGTGACGGACGGAACCAGGTGGCGCCCAGATCCAGGCGGTTGGCCAGGGCGGCGGTGCCGGCGGGGTTGTTCGCCGCTGCAAGACCATCCTGGGGCAGGGCGATGCCCACGCCGGCCACGGCCTGGGACCGCACGCCGAAGCCATGGGTGAAATAGCCGTTGGTGGCAAGAGCACTGCCCGGCAGCACGAGGCCGGCCAGCAGCAGGGAAGGAAGCAGCGAGGAGGAACGGTTCACGGGGAACTCCTTGTGTCGGATTTGCGGAAGGCCGGCAGCTTACTCACTTGCGGCCTCGGGGTAAACCCGCTCAGCTGCCCGCGAGCGCGCGGATCTCGGCCGCGATGGCCGTGTGCGCCTGCAGCCGGGTGAACCAGTCGTCCTCGGCACGGCCCTGCAGCAGGCCGAACAGCACCCCCAGCACGGCGCCCCGGTGCACGTTGTCGCCGCCGGCATTGGCATTGGCCAGCAGGCCCGCGCGCGGGCTGTCGCGGTACTTGTACGCCAGGTAGAGGATGGCCGGCCAGGAGTCGCTGATGTAGCAGGCGCTGGAGAACACGCGGCCGACGATGTCACGGTCGTCACGGCCCTTGTCGACCAGGGCGGCCAGGTCCAGACGCAGGCTGCGGCGGGCCGTCGCCTGCAGCAGGGGGCCGGCTGCGGTGTCCGGCGCGCGCAGCAGCAGGGTGTCGAGCAGGGCCACATAGTCGGCGCAGACCCGGGCCAGGGACTCGTCCGGATGGCTCAGGAACAGGTGCTGACGGCAGCTCGCCTGGGCCTCGTCCAGCGTGGCGCCATGGCGGCGCAGGCCAAGGAACAGGGCGGCGATGCTGACCAGCCCGCCCACCGAGGCCGTGTCGTGAGTCTGCGCCGCGCAGCGCTCCGGCGGCAGGCCGCGCTGCAGATTGGCGAAGAAGCCGCGGTGCCACGACTCGGCATACGTGTCGTTGTGCAGCGGGGGCTCGGCCGTCATGAAGGCGATGTAGTCGTCGAGGTAGTGGGCCGCATCATAGTGTCCGCCGTCGGCCGCCAGGCGGCGCAGCAGCACCCGTGTGCACTGGGCGTTGAGGGTGGTCTCGCCGGCCTGCATGCCCTGGTGGTAATGCATGCCCGGCACGCCCCAGAACGGGCGACGGCCCTTGAGAATGAGCCCGCCCACGATCTCGCGCTGCCCGCCCTGGGCGCCGCGTCCGCCGTGCTGCGTCGAGTGCAGCGACATGATCGAGGAAGGGTGCCGGGCCGGCGCCGCTTCCAGATCCTGGACGCCGCCGGGAAAGGCGCGGTCGATGTCGGCCGGGTTGTAGTACCAGTGCACGGGCATGGCCAGGGCATCGGCCACGAACTGATTGCGCAGCGCGGCCTCGAGGCGGGCCAGGGCGAGGGGTGAAGCGGGCGTCATCATGGGGTCGGAGGTCTCTGCACAAGCGGTTTGCCTGGCGTATACGCATCCGCGATCCAGTCGGTTCTGATGCACTCCTGCAGATGGGCACCGATGAACTGGCGCAGGCGCTGGGCAGCGTGGGACAGGCGCCGGCCTTCGTGCTGCACCAGATACCAGTGACTGTGCAGCGGAAAGCCTGCCACCTGCAGCACCGCGAAATTCTCCCGCCCTTCCTGCAGGGTGTGGTCCGAGATCACCGACAGCCCCAGGCCCGACGCCACGCTGAGGCGAATGGCCTCGTTGCTCTCGATCTGCAGCGTCTGTCGCAGCGCCAGCCCCTCCTGGCTGAGCCAGGCCTCGAACATCATGCGGGTGGCCGAGCCGGGTTCGCGGATCAGGAAGCGTTCTCCCAGCAGCTCCTCGAAGCGCAGGGCGCTGCGGCGGGCAGCCCAGTGGTCCGGCGGCGCAATGATCTGCAGCGGGTTCTTGATGATGCGCGTGGCACTGACGTGCTGGCCGCTGGGCGGGTGGCTGAACAGATAAAGGTCGTCGGCCTGCTGCAGGAAGCGCTGCAGCACGTGGGCGCGGTTGCCGATGTTGAGCGTGATCTGCACCTGGGGGTAAAGCCGGGCAAAGGCGCCGAGGATGCGCGGCACCACGTACTTGGCCGTGGTCACCAGGCCGATGCTGATGTGGCCGGCCTCGCCGGAACGTACCCGGTCCAGCGTGCTGCTGAGCTCTTCAAGGCGCGTCAGCACGTCGCTGGCGGCGTCATACAGTGCCACGCCGGCGTCGGTGGGCAACAACCGGCCTTCGCGCTGCTCCAGCAGCTTTTCGCCCAGTACCTCGCTCAGGCGCTTGATTTGCAGAGACACGGTGGGCTGGGTCAGATGCAGCTCGCGGGCGGTGGCGGACAGATTGCCTGCGCGGACGGCGGCCACGAAGACCTGCAACTGGCGGACACTGAGATGGCGGATGTTCATGGCGCGCTCCATAGAGAATGATCAATGACATTCTGCAAAAACATTTATTGGAAAATATACGTCGACCTCTCCAGAATCGCCACCGCTCAAACCACTGGATGTTCGCAATGCCTGATATCGTCATCGCTTTCTTCGCCCTGGGCCTCGTCGCGGGCCTGCTCAAGTCTGACCTCAAGGTGCCTGGCGCCATCTATGAAACCCTGACCATCCTGTTGATGCTCGCGCTGGGCATCAAGGGTGGCCTGTCCCTGCACAGCCACACCGGCAACGTGCGGGTGGGGGATCTGGCGCTCATCGCCCTGTGCGGTGCGCTGATTCCCTTGCTGCTCTACCCCTTGCTGCGACGTTTCGTCCGCCTGGGGCAGGCCGATGCCGCCAGTATCGCGGCCCACTACGGTTCAGTGAGTGCCGCCACCTTCGCCGTGGCCGTGGCCTTCGCCGACACTCGCGCCCTGCCGCTGCTGCCCGAGACCAGCCTCTACCTGGTGGTGCTTGAACTGCCGGGCATTGTGGCCATGCTGCTATTCCATCGTCGCCACATGGCCCAGCCTTCCAGCACGGGCAGTGTGTGGCACGAAGCGCTCACCAATCGCGGCGTGCTGCTGCTTTCTGGCGGCATCCTGCTGGGCTGGGCCTATGGGCCGGTCGGGCTGGCGCCCATCGAGGCCGCGCTGATCGGCGGCTTCCAGACCTTCCTCGCCCTGTTCCTGCTGGAGATGGGCATCTGCACCGCCACCGTCTGCCGCCCGCTGCCGCTGCAGCACTGGCGGGTGCTGGTGTTTGCCGCCCTCGCCCCGCTGGGCCTGGCCTGGGGGGGCATCGGTGTGACTCTGCTGCTGGACCTGCCGGCGGGCAGCGCGCTGGTGCTGACCACGCTGTTCGCCAGCGCGTCCTACATCGCCGCCCCGGCCATCGTCCGCAAGGCCATGCCCGAGGCCAATGCCGGCCTCGCCATGCTGGCGGCGCTGGGGGTCACCTTTCCGCTCAACGTGCTGGTGGGGATTCCCCTCTACCACCAGTGGCTGCAAGCTGTAGCCTGATTCACTTCAAGGAGATCGACATGTCTGAACGCATTGCCATCGTCATGGGTTCCCGCAATGACTGGGAGACCCTGTCCGCCGCCGCCGTCCTGCTGGACGAGCTGCTCGTGGGCTGGACGGCCGAGGTGGTCTCGGCTCACCGCACCCCGCAGAAACTGTTCCAGTTCGCCTCGGGCGCGGCCGCGGCCGGTATCCAGGTGATCATCGCCGGCGCCGGCGGCGCGGCGCACCTGCCGGGCATGGTCGCCGCCTGCACGCCGCTGCCCGTGCTGGGCGTGCCGGTGCAGAGCAAGGCGCTCAACGGCCTCGACAGTCTGCTGTCCATCGTGCAGATGCCGCGCGGCGTGGCGGTGGGCACGCTCGCCATCGGCACCGCCGGAGCGGCCAATGCCGGCCTGCTGGCGGCGCAGATTCTCGCGCTGCACGATGTCGCCCTGCGCATGCGGCTGAACGCCTGGCGCGAGCAGCAAACGTCCCGCGTTCTGAATGACACCCAGCCACTGGTGCTCACACCGTGAGCGAGGTCTGGGTTCTGGGAGACGGACAATTGGGGGGCATGCTCAAGGATGCCGGGCGCCGTCTCGGCATCCCGGTGCGCGTCGTGGACCCGGCCGACATCGAGGCCGGGGAGCGGCTCGCGCACGCCGATCCGCTGTGCATCACCGCCGAGCGCGAACACTGGCCCGACACGCAGTGCACCCGTGCCCTGCTGGCCCATCCGCGCTGGCGCAATGCCCCGGCCTTCGCCGCGCTGGCCGACCGCCAGTCGCAGAAGGCCCTGTTCGACCAGCTCGGCCTGCCTACCGCGCCCTGGTGCCCGGTGACGTCGGAGGCCGATGTCGACAGCCTGCGTGAGGCCCTGGGCGGCGAGTTTCTGCTGAAGCAGCGGCGCGGCGGCTATGACGGTCGAGGTCAGTGGCGTTCGCAGCTGGCCCGCGAGGCCACACTGCCGCTGTGGCAGACCGAAGCCATCGCCGAGCGTTGCATCGACTTCACCACGGAAGTGTCCCTGGTGGGCGCGCGCAATCGGGCGGGGGACATGGTGTTCTACACCTTGACGGAGAATTTCCACGCCGGCGGCATCCTGCAGATCAGTGTCATGCAGCCGGGGCAGTTCGCGCCCTGGCAGGCCGAGGCCGAACGCTGCCATGCGCGGCTCATGACGTATCTGGACTACGAAGGGGTGCTGGCCATCGAGTTCTTCGTGACGCCCGAGGGGCTGCTCATCAACGAGGTGGCGCCGCGGGTGCACAATTCCGGCCACTGGACGCAGGCCGGCGCGTCCATCAGTCAGTTCGAGCTGCATCTGCGCGCGCTCACCGGCATGCCGCTGGTCACGCCCCTGCAGCCGGGCTGCAGCGTGATGGTGAACCTGATCGGGCGCGACGCCGACCGTGCTGCCCTTGCCCTCGCGGGCACACAGCGTCACTGGTATGGCAAGCAGCCACGGCCGGGTCGCAAACTGGGACATCTGAACTTCTTCCACCCGCAGGCGAGCGAAGCAGCGCGCTGGCTGCAGGCCCTGCCCCTGAGCCCCGACTTCGAGGGCAGCCGGGCCGCCGCGCTGCGCTCGCTCATGCAGCAGGGGACTGACTGATCACTTCTGCCGCGCCACCCAGGCGAAATGGCGCTGCAGGGTCTCGTCCTGCAGCAGCCGGGCAGGGCTGTTGAACTGCTTGCCCAGGGTCATCTCGTCGTAGGTCTTGTGGATGCCCTTGTGACACAGCGTGCAGATGAAGATGCCGCTGGCCAGCTCCTCGCGGCTGAAATGCTTCTGGAACCAGGTGCGCCGATGCATCTTGCGCGGAATCAGATGATGAAAGGTGAGCAGGGTGGAGCGGCCGCACAGCAGGCAGGCGCCCGGCTTGCGAAAGCGGGCATTGCCCTGCACGCCGTCATCCGCCTCACTCACCACGGCACGCTCTCTCCCGCGTAGTCCACGAAGCGCGCCGTGCCCGGGGTGCCCGGCAAGTCCATCTGGGCCAGCAGACAGGCGGCCGTCTGTTCCGGCTGCAACAGGGCCCCCTCGGGCACGCTGCGGTGGAAAGGTGCCGAGAGCGGCGTGTCCACGGTGCCGGGGTGGTAGGCCAGCAGGCTGACATTGGGCGCGCGGCGCCCGTATTCGATGGCGGTGGTCTGCAGCAGCATGTTCAGCGCGGCCTTCGAGGCGCGATAGCCGTACCAGCCGCCCTTGCGGTTGTCGGCGATGCTGCCCACCCGCGCGCTCAGCACGGCCACGCAGCAGGCGTCGGGTCCTGTCAGCACGGGCAGCAGCGCTTTCAGCCAGAGTGCCGGCAGCACGGCATTGATGCGCAGGTATTCCAGCACCGTGTCGCCCTGCAGATCCTCGAGCCGCTTCTCCGGGCGCAGGCGCTCGTTGTGCAGGACGCCCAGGCAGACGATCACGCGCTGCACGCGGCCGCGCACCGCCGCGAGCTGCGCGACGATGGCCTGAATCGAGGCCTCGGAATGATCGGTGGTCAGCGCCAGGAGGCCGGGGCCTGCCGGCAGGGCGTCGGCGTGGCGGGCGACGGCGACGATCTGCCAGTCCGGATGCTGCGCCCGCAGCAGGGTCAGGGCGGCGCGGCCGATGTGGCTGCCGGCGCCGATGATCAGGGCGACGGGGGCGGTGGCATTCAGGGGCGTCGCTGCGGCGGCGGACATCGACATGCGGAGGCATCCTTTCTGGTCGGTACTTGTTCAGGTGAAGCGGGTACGCCTATGCTGTGAGCCCGGATCAGCGATCCGCCCGCCGCGCCCCGGCGTAGCAGCCACACATTCCCTGTGCACGGAGATCATCATGTCCACAATTCGCCTGACCGGCCTCGCTGCCGCCACCGCGCTGCTTGCCCTGGCCACGCTCTCGCAGGCGCAGACGCCTGCGGCAGACAGCAGCACCGCCGCCACCGCCTGCATCGACTGGCTCGATCACGACATGGGCCGGCTCAACAGTTCCGAGCAGCATGATCTGTGCGCGCTCACCGCCGGCAAGACCGTGCTGGTGGTGAACACGGCCAGCTTCTGCGGTTTCACACCCCAGTTCGAAGGGCTGGAGGCGCTCTACCAGCGCTACAAGGATGAAGGGCTGATGATCGTCGGCTTCCCCTCGGACGACTTCAATCAGGAGTCGGACAACGCGGCGGAAACCGCCGAGGTCTGCTTCATCAACTATGGCGTCACCTTCCCGATGACCTCGGTGATCAAGGTGAAGGGCGCCGACGCGCATCCGATCTTCCAGAAGCTGCACGTCAAGGGCGAGCCGCAGTGGAACTTCAACAAGTATCTGGTGAGCAAGTCCGGCGAGGTGCTGGCCCATTACGGCAGCACGGTGGACCCTGACGCGCCCGCCCTGATCCAGGCCATCGAGCAGCAGCTTTGACCGACGCGACACCTCCCGCCACGCCGCCAGCCGCGAGTCCGCTCGCCGGGCTGCGCGGCTGGGCGTTGACCCTGGCCAGTGCCTTTTTCCTGTTCACGGCCTTCGTCTTCCCGTTCCGGATCGACTGGTTCGACAACAAGACTTATCTCTATTTCCCCATCGAGCTGTTCGTGTTCGGACTGCTGCTGCTGGTGCCGGGGCGCCTGGCGCCACTGCTGCGCGCCGTGGCCGCCGCCGTGCTGGCGCTGGGCGTCATCCTGCGGGTGTCGGACATCATTGCCTATCAGGTGTTCTCGCGCGCCTTCAACCCGGTGTTCGATGCCTATCTGCTGGGGCATGGCCTGGGCTTTCTGCGCAGCAGTTTTGGCAGTGTCGGTGCGCTGCTGGCGGCGGTGCTGGCCTTGGGGCTGGTGCTGCTGATCGGCCTGCTCGCCCATGCGGTGCTGCGCCGCTATCGGGCGGTGTTGCTGCTGGCGCCGCGGCGCGCCCTGGTGCTGCTGTGCAGCGGCCTGCTGCTGTGGAGCGCCCTGGCGCTGGCCGAGTGGCCGCGGGCCTCGCGCTATTTCACCGACCAGTTGCTCAAGCACGTCAACAACACCCGCGCCAGCGTGGTGGATTTGCGCGACTTCCGCGAGCACGTCAATGACGACGCCTGGGCGGCGGCGCCGGGGGACACGCTGCTGGGCAAGCTGGCAGGCAAGGATGTGCTGGTGGTGTTCATCGAGTCCTATGGCCGCATCCTGCTGGATGGCCCCGAGTATTCGGCCCCCTTCCGCGCCACCCTGGAGCAGGCCACGCAGACGCTGGCGGGCGCGGGCTTCGAGGCGCGCAGTGCGTTTCTGACCTCGCCCACGGTGGGCGGCATCAGCTGGCTTGCGCACGGCACGGCGCTCTCCGGGCTGTGGATCGACAGTCAGGTGCGTTACGACAGCCTCATGCTGAGCGAGCGGCCGTCACTGGTGCGGCTGTTCCAGCGCGCCGGCTGGCGCACCGTGGGCGTGATGCCGGCGATCACCATGGCCTGGCCGGAGGGGGACTATTTCGGCTACGACCAGCTCTATTCGGCGCCGGAGCTGGACTATCGAGGCCTGCCGTTCAATTACGTGACCATGCCGGATCAGTTCACGCTGGCGCGCTTCCAGCAGTGGGAGCGCGCGCGCACCGAGCGCGGGCCCGTGATGGCGGAGATCGCGCTGCTGTCCTCCCATGCGCCGTGGACGCCGGTGCCGCGTCTGATCGACTGGGCGAGTGTGGGCGATGGCAGCATCTTCTCGGCGCAGGCGAGCTCGGGGGATGCGCCGGAGGTGGTGTGGCAGGATCAGGCGCGGGTGATGCGGCATTACCGGGAGTCGGCGGAATATGTGGTGCAGACGCTGGCGTCCTATGTGGCGCAGTTCGGGGACGAGAATCTGGTGATGTTGATTCTGGGCGACCATCAGCCGATGCCGTTCGTGACGGGCAATACGGACAACCGGGACGTGCTGGTGCATCTGGTGGCGCGTGATCCGGCGGTGCTGGACGCGGTGGCGGGCTGGGAGTGGTCGTCGGGCATGCTGCCGGGGGCGGGGGCGCCGGTGTGGAGGATGGATCGAGTGAGAGATCGGGTGTTGGAGACTTTTTCAGTCCCCTCGCCTTAGCGGAGCGGGAAGACTGGCACGGTGCGTGTGGTACTCCGAATCCGGACGCAGGGGCGGGGGCGAGTCTTGCGGACACGCCGTGAACCCATCCATGGGGGCTTGATTCGCCGCCGTCCAGGCGGCTCACAGTCCGCAAGTCTCGCCCCCGCCCCTGAGCCCTCGTTCTGTGCTGCGCGGTGCTTCTCCAACACCCTCCCCTAGTCCCTAGTCCGAATACCTGGCGCGGTTTCCCCGCTCCAACGTCCTCACGTGGGCGTGGCCAAGAGGTCGAGGTGGCCGACCAGACAGGTGCCGGTGTCGGCGTTGGCCAGTCGGAAGGTCTTCCATTCGTGCAGGGCGTCCGGGTCCAGGTCGTATTTCACGGCCACCGCACGGGCGATGCCCACCACCAGTTCCCGCACCAGCGCCGCATCCTGCGGGCCCAGCTGCCAGTCGCTTTGGGCGGTCTGCACCTGGTAGCCCAGTTCCTCGCAGTGCGCCTGCAGCCAGGCACAGGCGTCCGGCCCGAGAGCCGGGCCGCTGCCCAGGCCCTTGTCGGTGCGCTGATCCCGGTTGAAGGCGTCCAGCACCGCCGCGTCCAGCGGGTGGGGTGGGGTCCACTGGGTGCGGCCGTCGTAGTTGAGGGCGGCGTACAGCGCCGTGCCTTGCCGCTGCAGCCGTGCCAGCAGTGCGGTGGCGAAATCCGGCGAGGCCAGGTCGAACAACGCCGAGGCACTGACCAGGGTGGCACCGCCCAGGGGCAGTTCGGCCACGTGGCGCAGGTCGCACTGATGATCCTCGATCACGCAGTCCGTGCCGTGGCGGCGCAGGGCCTCGTCCAGCAGCGCGCCGTCGTGGTCCACCAGGCGCCAGACGATGTAGGCGCCCCCGGCCGGGGCCAGTGCCGAGAGGGCGCGCAGGGTCGAGCCCGTGCCGGCGCCCAGGTCCACCAGCAGGGCGCCGTGGGGCTTGTCCAGAAATTGCAGGGCCGCGCTGGCCAGGGGCTTGTCGCGGGCCGCGTGGTCGGCGCCTTCGCGCAGGTCCAGCCAGGAAATCGAAAATCCAGTCATCTCGCGTTCTTCTTCTCCGTCAAATGGGCAATCAGATTGTAGAGGCCGCGCGCACTGTCCTGCCAGCGCGGCAGGCTGGCGGCGGCGCGCAGGGCGCCGGCACGCAGGGCGGCCCGGGTCGTCGGCTCGCTCAGCACTCGGCGCAGGGCAGCGGCCAGGGCATTCGCATCATCCACTGGCACCAGCAGGCCGGCGTCGGGCGGCACCACCTCGGGCACGGCCCCGGCACGCGCTGCGATCACGGGCAGGCCATGGGCCAGCGCCTCGGCGAACACCATGCCGTAACCTTCGTAACGTGAGGGCAGCACGAACAGGTCGGCCTGTCGGTATTCCAGCGCCGGCGTCGCGGTGCTGCCAACGAAGGCTATACGCTCGGCGAGCCCTGCGGAGTTCACCTGCGCACGCAAGAGTTCGACCCACGCCGGGTCGAAGTGCGTGCCGCCCACGAAGCGGGCACGCCAGGGCAGGTCGCGCACCTGGGCCAGTGCGGCGATCAGCACATCGTGGGCCTTGCGCCGGGTGAGCGTCGCCAGGCTCAGCAGCAGCGGGGGTTCGCCGGTGCAGGATGCCGGGGGCACGGGGTCGGTGCCGGGCAGGGCCACGCTGATGCGCTCGCGCGGCACGCCGAAATCCTGCACCAGCGTGGCGGCGGTGGCGGGGCTGGTGACGACGACGGCGGCAGCGGCCTGCAGCACGCGGGTCTCGCTGCGCAGCAGGGCGGCGGCGCGCTCGGGCGTCAGACCGCTCTCCAGCCCCAGCGGGTGATGACACAGGGCGATGATGCGCAGGCGCGCGGCGTGCTCCTCGGCCAGGGTGTCCAGCACGCCCCAGGCCAGACCGTCCGCCAGCAGCACGGCGCCGTCGGGCAGTGCCGCGATCTGCTGCCGGGCATCCTCCAGCGCCGCGGCATCGGGGTCGGGGAAGCGGGGCGACAGCGGCAGCACCTGCACGCGCAGGCCGAGTGCCTGCAGTTCGGCGATGATGCGCCGGTCCCAGGCATAGCCGCCGGTGAGCGCTTGCAGATCGCCCGGAATGGCGAAGTGGAGGACGGGGGGCACGCAGACTCCTGTGAGTGAAACGGACAAGGCAGGCATTGTGACTGCAATTGCAGGGAAGTGGCAGGGGTGGCGCCACCCCTGCCACTGCGGTGTCGCCTTGCCTTGCGCGGGGGCGGGCCGTACCATCGCCGCCATGTCCACGCCCTCCCAGCCCCCAGCCGAAGAATCCCTGTCTGCCACACTGGCGCACTGGCTTGCCGCGCATCGCGAACGCTGCACGCGAGCCGCACGCCCGGCCGTCACGCTGGCCTGGGCGCAGAGCTGGGATGGCAGCATCGCGCTGCACGCCGGTCAGGCCCTGGCCCTGAGCAATCCGCTGGCCCTGCGCCTGACGCATCAGCTGCGCAGCCTGCACGACGGCATCCTGGTGGGCATCGGCACCGTGCTGGCCGACAACCCGCAGCTCACGGTGCGCGAGTGCCCCGGCCCGAGTCCTCAGCCCATCGTGCTCGACAGTCAGCTGCGCATTCCGCCCAGTGCGCGACTGTGCGCGAGCGGTCAGCGGCGCTGCTGGGTGCTGAGCAATGACACGGTGAGCAGCGCGCGGCAGGACATCGAACTCATCCGCCTGCCTGGCGATGCACACGGCCATCTCGATCTGGCCGAAGCGCTGCAGGCGCTGTGGCAGCGCGGCATCCGCAGCCTGATGGTGGAGGGCGGCGCCAATGTCATCACGGCCTTCCTGCAGGCCGGTCTGGCCGATGCGCTGGTGCTCACGGTGGCGCCGGTGTTCGCGGGCGGCTACAAGGCCGTCGGCAATCTGGGCCACATGGCACGCGCGCAGCTGCCGCGCATAGATGAGCTGCAGACACAACGTCTGGGCGATGACCTGATCGTGTGGGGCAATCTGGAATTTTCCCAGCAGTCTGCAGGAGTCGCGCCATGAAGAACAGCCGTTCCACTCAAGGCGACATTGCCGCGCAGCTCTGGTTCACCGCGCCGCTGCAGGTGGAAGTGCGCGAGGTCGTGCTGCCGCCGCCGGGCCCCGGGCAGCTGCGGGTGCGCACACGGCTCTCGGCAGTGAGCGCCGGCACCGAGATGCTGGTCTATCGCGGGCAGATTCCCGAGGACATGGCACTGGACGCCAGTCTGGCCGCGCTGCAGGGCGCCGCGGCGTTTCCGCTGCAGTATGGCTATGCCTGCGTGGGCGAGGTGATGGCGCTGGGCCCGGATGTGGATGCCGCCTGGCTCGGCCGCCGCGTTTTCGCCTTCGCGCCGCATGCGTCGCAGTTCCTGGCCGCCGCGGCGGACGTGATACCGATTCCTGACGACGTGCCCTTCGAGGCGGCCGTCTTTCTTGCCAACATGGAAACGGCCGTCAACCTGCTGCAGGACGGTGCGCCCACCCTTGGCGAGCGCGTGGTGGTGATCGGCCAGGGCGTGGTGGGGCTGCTGCTGGACAGCCTGCTGGCACGCTGTCCCCTGCACAGTCTGCTTGCCGTGGAAGCCTTGCCGGCGCGCCGTGAGCGGGCCCTGCAGCTGGGGGTGCAGGCGGCCTTCGATCCGCTGGACGCCGCCGCCCTGCAGACACTGCGCACGCAGCTGCACGAGGGCGACGCCGTGGCCGGTGCCGACCTGATCCTAGAGGTGAGCGGCGCGCCTCAGGCCCTGAATCTCGCGCTTGATCTGAGCGGCTACTGCAGCCGTATCGTGATCGGCAGCTGGTATGGCAGCAAGAGCGCGCCGCTGGCGCTGGGTGGCGCCGCGCATCGCAATCGCCTGCGCATCAGCACGAGTCAGGTCAGCACGCTGGCGCCTGAGCTGTCGGGCCGCTGGACCAAGGCGCGCCGCTTTGCGCTGTGCTGGGAGATGCTGCGTCGCACACACCCGCAGTCGCTCATCACCCACCACGTGCCGCTGCGCGAGGCCGCCGCACTCTACCAGCGCCTGCACGAGGCCCCTGCCGATGTGCTGCAGGCCGTGCTGGTGCACGACTGAATTCTTGACGAACCGTTTCGCAACCCCTGAGGAGCACCATGTATACCGTCGCCGTCAGCAAGGACTTCATTGCCAATCACTATCTGGTCGGGGGCGACTGGGGCAGTGAGAATTTCACCCATGCCCATCACTACGTGGTGGAGGTCAGCATCGAAGCGGCGCAGCTGGATCGCCACGGTTATCTGGTGGACATCGTCGAGATCGAGGGCGCGCTGAATCAGCTGGTGGCGTATTTTCGTGACTGTGTGCTCAACGACAAGCCGGAGTTCGCCGGCCTGAATCCGAGCATCGAGCATTTCAGCCGGATCCTGTGCGAGAAGATGCTGGGGCTGATCAGCTTCCCCGGCAAGGGCGTGCTGCAGATCAAGCTGTGGGAGAACGCCACCTGCTGGGCAGCCTATCGGCACACCGTGGGCTGAACGGCGTTCAGTCCAGCGCGTAGATTTCCACCTCGGGCACCTGAGAGATGTTGCGCAGCGCGAGCCGCCAGGGCTGCGCGGTCTCGCCGTATTGCTGCCGTTCGTGCGGGCCCCAGACGATGTGCGTGGCCCCCAGTTCCTGCAACAGGGTCTGCCACTGCGAATCGCCGCCATAGATACGGGCCTGCTGCGCGGCCACGGCACTCGAATCGATGCCATGCGACCAGGTGTGTCCCTCGTAGCCCAGCACCCGGATGCGACCCCAGTAGGTCAGCGGGTGGTTGTAGGACGGCGCGGCCAGCAGCACTGCGTCCACCGGCACATTCTGCAACGCCCCTTCCATGTCCCAGAGCTCGCGCGCCGGATACACCGTGACGGCATCCTCCTGCACGGACAGCGACGCAATCACCGAGACACTGCCAGAGAAGCTCAGAACCCCCGCCAGCACCGCGGCCCAGGCCCCGGCGGCGAGGCGCGCGGGCGGCGGCCAGTGCGCGAAGGCCTCGGCACGTGGCAGCACCTGCCAGGCGATGCCGAGCAGTCCGAGCCAGGGCCAGATCAACACTTTCACATTGTCCCAGTCCCAAGGGGCCAGCATCACCACCGTGAACACGGCGAACAGTGTCGTGTAGCACATGAAGTGGGCCAGCGTGAGCCACTGTCGCTTCCAGACCAAGGCCGCGAGCACGCCCGTGAGCAAGAACAGCCAGGGGCCGAGATTCTGCCACCAGAAGGCGCCCAAGGATTGTTCCCCGGCCAGCCAGCGCCATTGCAGCCAGATCACACTGGATTTCTGCAGCCACTGCGTGGAGTGCAGCACGAAGGCCGTGCCCAGGGGCAGGGCGAACCAGAGCAGGGGCAGCAGGGGACGCCACTGTCGCGCCAGGGCGGCCAGGATCGCCAGCATCAGGCTCACGGCAACAAAGCTGTGCAAGTGGAAGAAGGCCAGACCGCCCCACAGCACGCCGGTGAGGATCAACATGTTGCGCGTCACGCTGCCTGGCTCGCGCAGGGCGCGGGTGCCTACCAGCAGGATCAGCAGGCCGGCGGGAATGGCGAACATCAGGCCGCGCTGCGTGATGAACAGACTCAGGAAGAAGTTCTTCCAGGCCAGCGGGGCCTGATAGTCCTGCCACTCGCCGCTTGTCAGCAGCGCCCAGCCCGCCCAGCCGCCGTTGAGAAAGAAGCCTGCCACGCCGAGCCAGCCGGCCCAGTGGTGCAGAGCGGCAATCGACGCCACCAGCAGGAACAGCCCCACCAGCAGTAGATGCGCTTCCAGCCGCAGGCCGACGGCTTCCCACAGGCTGTTGTAGAGATCGAGCGCATAGGGGTAGTAGAGATTCTGCTGGGCGAACTCCGGGTTGACCGGCGGGAATGCGGCGCCGCCCGCGAACTGGCGGATGTAGTTGATGTGCAGGGGCAGGTCGCCCAGATTGTTCACGTTGAGTGTGCGCAGGCTGTGGTCGGCGTAGAAGAACAGCCAGACCAGATGGCGCAGCCCTGCGAACAGCACGAACGCGACCAGGGCCCACTCCAGTGGATGCAGTCGGCGTGCAGGAAAGCGGAAGTCCAGCGGAGCGAACTCCCGCCGCGCCAGCAGGGCGGCCGGTATGGCGCCGAGCAGGCAGACGAGCGCGGCCGAACCGGAGAGCGCGCCGTAGAGCAGCCCGGTGACCAGCGCGAACAGGGCGCTGAACAACATGTGGAACAGGCCGAAGACGATCATGGCGAGGCCTCGGCAGTGCCTGGCGCGATCAGCGTGGTGTCGCTGCCTTCCAGCGCGATGAAGGTGCCGAGGCGATAATAGGCCCAGCCCGGCTCCGCCGCATCGCGCACCTGCAGCGGCTGCCGGTAATAGAAATCACGCAGTTGTCCTTCCACGCGTTCGCGGTCATCCCCATCGGCCAGCAGCACATCGGCCGTGACGTCACGCAGCCCGTCGGCCGTGCCGTAGCTCAGTCCGGGATAACGCCCGAGCAGCCAGGGCAGGGGCCAGGTATCCCGCAGGATCACCAGCACGGAGAGATTGCGCCGGGCCGGGAACACCGTGGTCAGCTCGTCCAGGTTCTGCATCAGCCGGTTCACATCGGTGGACGTCTGCACGTAGACATAAGGCTCACTGAAATTGGCATAGTCGCGGAAATTCAGCCGCACGCTGGTGATCAGCGCGCTGGCGAGCAGCACCCCGCCCAGCGCCATGGGCAGATGGCGCCAGTGCCCGCGCAGCCGCGTGATGGCCAGTTCCAGCAGGAAGCCGAAGGCGAAGGCGAGCGGCACCAGCATGCCGATGATCAGCCAAGGCGTCTTGTAGGGAATCAGCGAATAGGCCAGCACCAGGCCGAAGCCGGTGGCCCCCAGGCGCCAGGACCAGCGTTCGGACTGCAGCAGCAGCGCGGGCAGGGCGATCAGGGCGGCGAGCAGGGGCCACTCGTAGCGCGCCAGCAGCGTGAGCCAGTAGAAGAACGGCTTCTCGTGTCCGCTGGCCTCGCCCGTGCCCGTGGCGACCCAGGGCGCGAAGGCCATGAACATGTCGCGCACGCCGGCAGGGTTGGCCAGAAAGCCACTGAACAGCAGCAGCACGGCAGCACTGGCCGCAGCCACGCAAAGCAGGGTGAAGCGCAGGGGGACCGCTGCGCGCGTCGGTGGCGCGGTCCGCACCCGCTCCGGCGCGAAGCGCTGCAGCACACTGACCAGGCCCACGGCGATGAACCAGGTGCCGAAGAAGATGAAGAAGGTTTCCTTGGTGGCGATGCTGCCGGCCACGCCGGCGATCATGCAGACGACGGCCGTGCGTCCGCCCTCGAGCTGCCAGCGGATGAAGCCGTAGAGGAACAGCACCTGGCAGAACACGAACAAGGATTCATGAATCGAATAGCGGCCATAGAACACCATGCCGGGACTGACGGCCAGCACCAGCGCGGCCCACAGCGCGGCGCGGCCGAACCAGCGGCTGTGCGCCAGCACCACGGCCACGATGCCGGTGGAGAACAGCACGGCCACGCCGCGCAGGGTCAGCAAGTCGCGGCCGAACAGCAGTTCGGCCGCAAAGAGCAGGTAGAAATACAGCGGGCCGTGGTAATTGGTGGGGTCGTACCGATAGAATCCCTGCCTCCACATCTGTTCGACGAACCAGCCATTGATGCCTTCGTCGAAGTGTGGCGGCTTGATCTCCAGAAGGAAGCTGCGCAACAGCAGCGCCAGCAGCAGGACACAGGCCCCCTGCCACCAGAGCGGGGGGATGCGTGCAAGAGTTTTCAAGGGGCCCGAGGGGGTCAGCGGATTCATGGCGGCGATGTTAGACACAAACGGGCAGGACGGCAAAGCCGCTGAGGGCGGGACGCCCGTGAGGCTGTCGCTGGTGATCCCCGCCTGGAACGAGGCGCGGCGCCTGCCCGAGTCGCTGCAGCGCGTGCGCGAATTTCTCGACGCCCAGGCCCTGAACGCCGAAGTGCTGGTCATGGTGGAACGCTCCGGCGACAACACCCTGGCCGCTGCCAGTGCCGCGGTGGCCGGCGATGCGCGCTTCGCGGTGATCGACAACCAGGTGCATCGCGGCAAGGGCTATGCGGTGCGTTGCGGCATGCTGCGGGCGCGCGGGGACATCGTGCTGTTCATGGACGCCGATCTGTCGACGCCGCTGGAGGAAGTGACGGCCTTTCTCGCCCATCTGCAGCAACACCCCGACACGGCGGTGCTCATCGGCAGTCGCGCCCATGCGCGCAGTCAGGTGGAAAAACCGCAGAACCTGCTGCGCCGCAACATGGGGCGCATTTTCAATGCCCTGGTGCAGGCCCTGAGCGTGCCCGGCATCACGGACACCCAGTGTGGGTTCAAGGCCTTTCGCCGGCCGGCCGCGCAGGCCCTCTTCACGCGGCAGACCCTGGACGGTTTCGCCTTCGATGTCGAGTTGCTGGTGCTGGCGCGTGCCCTGGAACTGCGCGTGGATGTGCTGCCCGTGCGCTGGCTCAATTCGCCCGACAGCAGCGTGCACATCGTGCGCGATTCCTGGCGCATGTTCCGCGACCTGCTGCGCGTGCGTGCCCGCGTGCGCCGTACCCTGCGCCGTCAGCCTGCCGACGCCGCTCACTAGCGCGCTCACCGCTCATTCATCGGTGGAGCGCACGATCGTTCCCGGCCGCGCGTCCGTCATGCGCCCATCCAGCAACACGGCTTCCCCCGCCACGAAGACATGCATCGCTCCCTGCGCGTACTGGTGCGGGTCCTCGAAACTCGCCATGTCCTGCACGGCGTCGAGATCAAGCACCGCCACGTCGGCATGGGCGCCCACTTCCAGGCGGCCGCGCTGCGCCAGTCCGAGCCGGTCCGCCGGCAGCCGCGTCATCTTGTGAATGGCCGTGTGCACGGGGATGACGCCTTCATCGCGGGCATAGTGCCCGAGCACACGCGCGAAAGTGCCGTAACTGCGTGGATGCGGCATGCGATCGGTGGGCGCTTCCACACCGCCGTCGGACGCGATCATGGTCTGCGGGTGTCGCATGATGTTGCGCACGTCGAATTCGTCGATGGCATGAAAGACGGCATCGCAGTTGCCGGCAGCCACCAGCGTCATCAGCATGTCCGCCGCGTTGTCATTGTTGACGGCACGTTCCAGCAATTGCAGCACCTGCGCCAGGTTCAGGCCGTTGAGCGTGCGGTCGTGCGGGCAGTTGGACAGGCCGATGTTGGCCGGGTCATTGCCGCCGCGGTCCACTTCGATGTTGTAGGCAATCTCGCGCCGCATGCGCGCCCGCTGCTCGGTGTCTTCCATGCGGGCAAGCAGGGCGTCGCGTCCGCCATCCAGACTCCAGCCGGGAAACAGGATGGTCAGGCTGGTGGCCGAGGCGGTGTAGGGGTACTGGTCGATGGAGACATCCACGCCGCGAGCGATGGCCTCGTCGACCATGCGCAGGGTGTCCACCGAGCGTCCCCACATGGGGGCGCCGACCACCTTGTGATGCGTGATCTGGGTGGGCAGACCGCCTTCCTCGCCGATGCGGATCGTCTCTGCCACGCTTTCCAGCAACTGCAGGCCTTCCTCGCGCATGTGGCTGATGTACACCCCGTCATGCTCGCCTGCCACCCGGGCCAGGGCGATGACTTCCTCGGTGGGGGCGAAGCGCCCCGGCGCATAGATCAGTCCGCTGGACAGGCCGAAGGCGCCCGCCTCCATGGCCAGCTGCACCTGCTCCTGCATGCGCGTCAGTTCCTCGTCGGTGGCCGGGCGGTCCTGCTCGCCGACCACCAGGCTGCGAATCGAGCCATGCCCCACCAGCGTGGCGTAGTGGATGCCGATGTCCGCCGCCTCCAGGGCCTCGAAGGTTTGCTCCAGCGGCAGCGGGGAGTCGCCGTCCTGGCCGCCCACCACCAGAGTGACGCCCTGGCGTACCAGATTCTCCGCATCGGGCCAGCGGTAGAGGCCATCGGAGAAATCGGAGCCGACGGCGTGGCTGTGAATGTCGATGAAACCGGGAGTGATGGCCAGGCCGCTGACATCGCGCACCAATGTGGCCGGATGGTCGCTCAGATCCTCTGCGATGGCCGCAATGCGATTGCCGCGCAAGCCGATGTCGCCGCGCACGCCCGGGCTGTCGGCCCCGTTGTAGAGTGTGCCGCCGGTGAGCAGGACATCGAAGGGCTCGGGCGCTGGACTGGCCGGAGTGTCAGAGTCGCTGGAACAGGCGTGCAGACTGAACAGGGCAAGCGCCAGCAGGGCGCGCGACAGGGAAGGGAAACCGGGCATGGGGCAGACTCCGCGATGACAAGGTGCCGAGCATGATGCACCGGACACGTCCCGGCTGCCAGCACGCGAGGCGCTTCAGGACGCAGTATTGCCGGGCACGCCCTCCCGGCGCGACACCGCAGCGAGACTGAGCAGGCCGAACCCCAGGATCGCCACATCGCGCAGCCGCATCAGCGCGATCAGGCCCAGCGCCTCGGCCGTGCCCAGATTCAGCGTCGCGAAGCACCACAGCACAGCCGCCTCGATGGTGCCGATGCCGCCCGGCAGGGGCAGCAGCATGGCCAGGCGAATGGCGACGAACAGCAGCACGAAGTCGCCCGTTGCCACCGTCACGTTCAAGAACCACAGCAGGGCGCGCAGCTCGCCCAGGATGAACGCCCAGCCCAGCAGTGAGAGCAGCAGCCCTGCGAACAGGGAACGGCGTCGCGTCTGCAGCAGCTGGCGCAGTGCATTCTGCAGGGACTGCCAGTGCTCGCTCAGCGCCGCGCCACTGTGCTGCAGGCGCGGGTGCCGTTCCCAGCGCGCGGCCAGTGCGCCCAGTCGGGAGGCCAGCCACGCGGGCTGGCGCAGCACCAGCAAACCGAGCGCCGGCAGCGCGCACAGCGCCAGTGCCAGCACCAGCAGCGTGGTCTGCCACTCCTGGCTCGGCACCAGACGGGTGAGCAGCAGCAGGCCGACGCCGCCCAGCAGCACCGCGACGTTCACCCACAGATCGAAGAAGCGATCGAGCCCGAGCGAGAGCACGGCGCGATGCAGGGCGATGCCATGGCGTCGGCACAGCCAGTAGACCTGCAGCGGCTCGCCGCCAAACTGCGGACCGGGAGTGAGAAAGCTGACGGTCTGGCCGGCCATGCGGATCAGCAGCAGCGGCCACAGGGCGAGGCGATCGCCCAGGGCGCGGGCGAAGCGCTGCCAGCGGCCAGTGGAAAGCGCCATGACGACGACATTGAGCAGCAGCCACAGCAGCCATTGCCCGAGTGTCAGGCCAGCCACCGCCGCGCCCATCGCCGCGAGGGGCAGTTCGCGCAGCGTCCAGGCAGCCAGCCCCAGCGCCAGCGACCACAGCAGCAGAGTGATGAGCGTGGCGCGACTCATGCGGCACCGTCGTGGCGGCGCACCCAGTCGTCATCGCCCTGCCACAGGCTGAAGCGTCCGCTGCCCAGCAGCAGCACGCCCACGGTGCAGGCGAGCAGACTCAGGAACAGCGGTGACGTCAGCGCCAGCGGCGGCCACAGGGCCCACAGCACCAACAGCAACAGCGCTCCGAGACGCGCGCCGATGCCGCTCAGGATCAGCAGGGCGGCGAGCGCACTGCCGATCAGCACCGGCAGGCCGGGGGCGTCCACCGCCACGCTCTGCGCCAGCAGCAAGACCAGCAGCACGCGCAGCAGGGGCTGCAGCCAGCGTTCGCTGAACGCGGCGAGGGCGTCGAAGGCGCTGGCCCGGGCGGCCCCGATGCGCCCGCTCACCACCAGCCAGTCCACCACGAAGCCCACGAGCAACGGCAGCATGAAGGCAAACCCGGCGAGGCGCGTCAGCTCGGCCGCAAAGGGCGGCCACAGCACCACGGCCACATAGCCCATCTGAAAGCCGGCGAGGGTGCGGCGCAGGGTGCTGGGCAGCAGCGGGTACACTGGCAGCCCCAGACGCTCGCGGCGCGAACGGGCCAGGACGAACAGGTAATAGGCGACACTCACCAGCAGATAGCTCGCGTGCACCTTGCCCAGCAGCACGGCCAGCACGGGCGCGATCACCAGGCCGAGGGCGTCGTAGACCGTGTCCAGTTCCGCGCCCAGCAGGCTGGTCTGCTGCGTGCGCCGGGCGACGAAGCCATCCACCCGGTCCAGGATCGCGGCCACGGAATAGCAGGCCGCCGCCACCCAGATCAGCAAGGCCACGTCGGGCAGTTGCAGCACGAAGCCGCCCGTCGCGGCGATCAGCAGGCCGCGCAGCAGACTCAGCTGATTGGCCAGCCCGAGGCTGGCGTGAAGGGGCGCGTCCGGGGCGGCCCGATTGAGCGTGCGACGCTGCCAGGCCTGCTGCCAGCACAGGGCCCACAGCGCCAGACTCTGCAGCAGCCACAGGCCCGCATAGGGCAGGTTCTGCTGCAGGGCAACGGGCGCGGCGGCACACAGCAGCGCCAGCGCGCCGAGCACGCCGCTGCGCTGCAACTGGAGAAAAGATGGGTGATTTGTCATGGCGCGGGCATAATCTCCCACATTGCCGGCGACCACAACCGGCCCCCTCGCCGCACTGACGGGAGTTGTCATGAACAAGCGCATCGAAGAACTGCTGGCCGGCATCAAGGCGCTGGAAAAGGAGTTGCGCGAGGAGATCCAGCGCATCCGCATCGACACCTACGAGATCCGTGACCGCACGGTGCGCTTCAAGGACGAGATCCGCGCCCACCACAAGGCGCAGGCCATGCGCCTGTTCGACTACCTGCGCCATGCCCGGCTCAAGCACGTGCTCACCGCGCCGGTGATCTGGCTGTGCATCTTCCCGGCGCTGTTCCTGGACCTGATCGTGTCGCTCTACCAGGCCGTGTGCTTCCCCGTGTACGGCATCCCGAAGGTCAGGCGTCGTGACTACATCGTTCTCGATCGTCACTACCTGGCCTATCTGAACATCATCCAGAAGGCCAACTGCCTGTTCTGCGGCTACTTCAACGGGCTGATGGCCTATGTGGGCGAGATCGCGGCGCGAACGGAACAGTACTGGTGTCCCATCAAGCATGCCTCCCAGCTCAAGCGCGAGCACAGCCGCTACCCGCGTTTCGTGGAATACGGCGACAGTGAACAGTTCAAGGCGCAGGCCGGGTCTCTGCGCAGCGCTTTCAGCGACGTGGACGAGGCACCAGGTCCCTGAGCTGTCACCGCGCTGGAGTGTTACTTTTCGCGCACTTTGCGGCGGCACTGCCTTTTCATGGTGCGTGCGGCGAGGCCGTTGACAGTGCCCGTATTGCTGCAAGCTGTTGAATATCGAAGATTTGTTGAGTTGGCAAGGCGATTGCAAAGACCTGAGCGTGCCCGCGCACCGTGTGGCGAGACTTGATCCTCTCCTGTCACCGGGCCGCGTCGCACACTTTCTCTCACTTTGCCAATTCAACGAGGTTTGACATGAAGATCATCTCCCCCCGCACGTTCGCTCCCCTGGTCGGTACACTGGCGCTGGTCGCCCTGGTCGGCAGCGCCGAAGCCAACACCGGCACCGGCAAGTATCTCAGCAGCAAGCAGCTGAAGATTGTGGAACAAGTGGCCCCTGCCTATCCGCGCTTCGCCGACAAGGCCGGTGTCGATGGTTATGTGCTGCTGGAATTCACCGTGGCACCGGACGGCAGTGTGGAAGCGCCGGCAGTGTCCGATGCATCCTCCAGTGTGTTCACCGGGGCTGCCCTGGAAGCCATCGAAGGCTGGCAATTCGAGCCCGTCCTTGACAATGGTGTCGCCGTGCCTGTGCGCACGAACGTGAAGTTCAGTTTCGTGCCGCGCGCGGAATAAGTTCTCGCGCACGCGCAGCCCATCGCGACTCGCAATACGACCCACAACAAGAATCAGAACCACGGGATTGCCATGAACACACGCGCACGTTGAGCCAGAGTTGCCACTCCCGGCGCTCTGGCCCTTCAGATTCCGTTGAAGCAAGGTTTAAACAGCGTCCATTAGCTGTTCAGTATCTGTACAACACACCTCCTCCTTGATTACTCTCCTGCCCAGTCTTCCCCACTTTGACGGCGCGGAGTGTCCCCATGCATCGCCTTTCTGCTCTCCTGGCCCTGAGCCTGATGTTTTGCCTGCCTGTGCAGGCGGCGCCACTGTGGCAATGGCTGCCGCAGGATGCCCTCGCCGGTCAGGCACAACGTCTGCCGCAGGAGGCCGTTTCCGCCCGGCCACTGCAGCTGGAGGCCGGGATGCTGCAGGCATTGGCAGTGGAGTCCGTCCTCACGCTGCCGCTGCCCGGTGGCGATCTGGACTACCGACTCGTGAGCGAACAGCGCTTCGACAACGGCGACCGCGGGCTGCGCGGCGTGCTGGAGGACGGTACGCAATCGCACATCATTTCGCTGACTGTGGGGGCGCAGGACCTGCTGGCCACCGTCTATTCTCCAGAAGGCAGGTACCGGCTGCAGGCGCAGCGCGTGGGCGAGCTTTACCAGGGGTGGTTGTTCGAGGACTCCGCAGGTCTGCGGGTGTTGCCGCCCGACCAGCACGCGGTCGAGACTGGGCAGGGTCAGTTGTTCGAGGCCGTGGGCGACAGCGATGTCCGCATCAAGCAGTCCTTCAGCGCCCGGCCCTCCGTGGTGGGCGACACCGTCACCGTCACGATCACACTCACCAATACCAGCACCACGCCCATCAGCAGTGCCACGCTCAAGGTGTTCGAAGCGCTCGACCGGGCGAGCTTCGTGGACAGCAATGCCGGCTGCGCGGCCACCCCGGTGGTTTACAGCAACGGCACGTTCCAGGACCTGCACTGTCCGATTCGCAATCTGGCCGCCGGGGCCAGCATGGAGATCCGCTATCTGGTGCGCACCGCCAGCGTGACCGCGCCCTACCTGACCAGTGTCGCGTCACTGGGCACGATAGAGAATGTGGCCTTTCTGCCCGTGGTGAATGACACCCTGCTGGATTCCGACAATGACGGCATCAGCGACTTCAATGAGCACATCCTGGGCACCAGCCCCACTGACCCCTTGTCCGGCCCGACGGAGGGGAGCAGTGCCGAGATCGATCTGCTGCTGCTCTACACGCCGCGCTTCGTCAGCAGTTCCACCACCGGGAACCCCATCCTCGATCTGAACCAGTTGATCCAGGAAACCAATGACATGTATGCGATGTCCGGGGTCGGCATCGTGTTCAGGCCGGCCGCCTATCAGCTCATCGACACCGGCAGCCCGCAACGGCTGGAGGCCCTGCTGGATGCCATGGGAGATGAGAAAGGGGTCTTTCACGACATCGACTTCCGTCGTCGCAGCACCGGCGCCGATCTGGTGCTGCTCATGGAAGGCTTGCACGACGGCGAGGACGAGGTGTGCGGCATTGCCCATGGCGGCGGCCATCAGACCTCTGGCGATTTCACCGGGATCGGCGCGCGCGCGCGCTCTACAGCCTGAGCTATCGCGCCGGGGCCGCGGCGGCAGCGGACGTTGCCTGCGACAACAAGACGGTGGCACATGAACTCGGCCACCTGCTGGGGCTGGGGCATTCGCGGGTGGAGCAGGAGGAGAAGGGCGAACAGATCGCCACCTTCCCCTGGGCGCTCGGGCATGGCGTGAACGGCGCGTTCCACACCATCATGGCCTACGACGAACATTTCCCGGGGGGCGAGCAACTGCCCGTGTTCTCGAATCCGCGCCGCAACACCTGCAAGGGGCAGGCCTGCGGCGTGGCGAAAGAGGATGAGACACGTGGCGCCGACGCGGTGCTGGCGCTCAACACCGTGCGCTTCCAGGTGGCGCGTTACCTGCCACGCCGTGCCTTGCATGCCATGGCCACGGCGAGCGGAGCGCCCACCAGCGCAAGTCTGCGCGCGGCGGCCCTGCGCACCGGCGGTCCACGAGGCGTGAGTGACAGCTTTGCCTCCGCATTCTCGCCGCAGGACCATGTGAGTCTGACGGCCAGTCTGAATGTCGATCCTGCGCATGTCGGCCGTGTCGGGCGCACCCACATCGTGCTCTCGGCGCCCGGCCTGGGCTTCTATCAGGTGAATGCCACGGGGGGCTATGTGCCCTGGAATGGCAGCCCGGCGAGCCTGATCGGCACCATCGCCTCACGTCCGCTGCAGGCGGTGGAAGACCTGGTGGCCCTGCGCAATGTGTCCTTCGCTGCACTGGGCGTTCCGCAGGCCGAGCTGGTGGTGTACTTTGCCTACTCGATCGACGGCACGGACACCCTGGTGTTCAGCAGTGCCGGCGTACCAGTGGTCATTCAATAGGCGAGGCTCACGATGCGTTCCCGTTTCACCCTGCAGTATTCCTTCGATCTGGTGTTCGCCCTGCTGGCGGGCATTGCGGCGCTGGCGGTGCTGCAGACCTTTGTCATCGGGCGGCACTACATCATTCCCAGCGTGATCCTGGTGGTGACCGTGCTGCTGGGCAATCTGGCGTGGTATGGACTGCGTGATGCGCGCTGGGCCAAGTTCCTGCTGTTCTGGAGTGGATTTCTGTTCACGGCGCATCTGTTCTTCGCGCTGTTCTTCGCTCAGGTGTACCGCACCCTGCTGGGCGCGGCCTTCGAGCCGGTGTGCGCTGTACTGTTCCTGTTGTTCGCGTATCTGACCTGGCAGTACGCGCGGCGCAATCAGTTGTTTGCCTGAGCGACGCCGCCCTTTCTGAGTGGTCTCAGCGACCGAACCAGATACGCTGGAACAGGCCGTCGCGCGCGATCAGCAGATGCTGCAGCGCAGCCCCGATGTGACCGAGCACCAGCAGCGCCAGCAGCATGGCCAGCGCGCCGTGGATCTCGAACAACTGCAGTGCCAGCGCTTCATCCACCGGCACGAAGGGCATGGGCGGCAGGTCGAAGCCCGGGAACACGATCAAGGCCGGAAACGCCGTCACCCCCGCCCAGCCCAGCAGCGGCACCAGCACCAGCAACAGATAGAACGTGTGATGCAGGCTCTTGGCCGCGATGCGGCGCGCGCGAGGGAAATCGGCCGGCCAGGCCGGATCGGCATTGCGCAGCTTGAAGGCGATGCGCAGGGCCATGAGCAGCAGCACGCTGAAACCCGTGGCCTTGTGAATGCCATAGAGCGTGTTGGTGAGTTGATCCCACAGATTGGCCTCGCCGCGCGCGACCATCCACAGGCCGACAGGCACCAGCACGATCACGCAGACGGCAATGGCCCAGTGCACGACGCGACGGGGCAGGGCATAGCGATTCATGTCGACCTCCAGAGCGGTGTTTGCGGCAGTAGAGCACAGTTGCCAAGCGGCTGCCAAAGGCTTCGCGACAGGGGCTTGTGCTTACAAATGCGAAGCATTATCATTTGCGCCCAATGCAGCCGCCAAGGCTGCAGACAACTCTCCGCTATAGCCAATAACCAATAGCCAATAGCCCTTATCCATTGTTTCAAAAGGGGTTATTCGCATGACTACGCGTATTTCATCTGCCGCTCGTTCGCCCGCTTCCCATTTCCCTCGTCGCGCCCTCGCCCTGGCGGTGAGCCTCGGCTGCAGCACGCTGCTCCAGGCCCAGACCGGTCAGCCCACCGCGGCCGATGACAGCGAGGATTCCTCCCGCATCGAGATCATCGAGGTGTATGGCCAGGCCGACACCGAATACAAGGCTCGCACCTCGGCCGACATGCGCCGCGTGGTGGAACTGGTCGACATGCCGCAGACCATGACGATTCTCACTCAGACGCAGATCCTGGATTCCGGCAAGTCCGACTTGAAGGACATCCTCAATTCCCAGGCCGGCATCACCCTGGGCACCGGCGAGAACGGCAATGCCTTCGGCGACCGCTACATCATCCGCGGCCACGAGGCCCGCAGCGATGTGTTCGTCGACGGCGTGCGCGACCCGGGCATGACCACCCGCGAGAGTTTCGCCACCGAGCAGATCGAGATCACCAAGGGCCCAAGCTCCACCTTCGCGGGCCGTGGCTCGACCGGCGGTGCGGTGAACGGCATCACCAAGCAGGCCAACCTCGACCAGGACTTCGGGCTGCTGAACACCGAGCTGGGCAGCGATCATCATCACCGTGTGACACTGGACACCAACACGCGCCTGACCGATTCCGTGGCCGTCCGCGCCAATCTGCTGCATTCGGACGAAGACGTGCCCGACCGCAGCCCGGCCTCGCGCGAGCGCAAGGGCGGCCTGCTGTCCCTGGCCTGGGAGGCCACGCCTGACCTGGATGTGGTGGCCGATCTGTATGTGCTGGACGCGTGGGACATGCCCGACCTTGGGTCCTATTTCAATCAGGCCACGCGCAAGCCAGTGGAGGACATCCCCGTCTACGCCCAGGACAGCGACTTCCTGGACTCCGAGGTGCGCACCTTCACCTTCAAGGCCACCTATGCGATCCATGACGACCTGCGCGTCCAGAACTCCACGCGGGTGGGGAAAACGCAGAACGGCTATGTGACCACGGGCACCCGGGGTGGCACGCGTGCCGCGAGCGACCCGACGGCGCCCAATGCCCCCACGATCACTTTCAGCTCCCATCAGGGCTGGCAGGAAGTGGACTATCTCGTGAACCAGACCAATTTCTTCTGGGACATCCAGCAGGGCAATGTGCTGCATCAGCTGGTGTTCGGCGCGGAATACACCGATGAAGACGTGCTGAACGGCGTCTACACCCTGGCCAACACCGGTGCCACCAACTGCCGAGTCGCCGCCGCGAACAATCCGGCCGGCACGCCGGGCTACTGCGGTCTGGACGGCCAGGGCAATGCCGTGGCCAACCTCAACAGCCTGCTGGGCCGCACCGTCACGAAGAGCTATTGGGACACCGACTACGGCATCGACACCGTGTCGCTGTTCGCCATGGACACCGTGGAGTTCAACCCGCGCTGGTCAGCGTTCTTCGGCGTGCGCAATGATCGTTACGACTACAGCAACAATGTCCGCAGCGGCAGTGCCACGGCGCCCACGTACACGCTCTATGACTATTCCGATGATTTCTGGAACGGCCATGTCGGCATCGTGCGCGCCTTCGGCGATGCCGGCAATGTCTACGCCACCTGGAGCACGTCCACCAACATCAACGGCGGCGAGTCGGATGTGGGCGGCAGCTGCGGCTATGGCGGGCTCTGCGGCACGCCGGCCCAGGTGGCAGAGAGCGACCCGGAAACCATGGAGAACCTGGAGCTGGGCGTGAAGTGGCACTTCTTCGGCGAGAAGCTGCTGGCCACGGCGGCGGTGTTCGACATGACCAAGAGCGACATTCACGAGAGCGTGGGCAATGCCTACTCCAATCTTGGCACGCTCAACACCGGCGAGAATCGTGTGCGCGGCGTGGAGTTCAGCCTGGTGGGCAATATCACCGACAAGCTGAGCACCCAGTTCAGCGCGGCCTTCATGGAGTCGGAAGTGACGAAGGCCTTCGTGCCGGAGCAGGTCGGCCTGGCGCTCTCCAACTTTGCGGACGACAGTGTCTACCTGCAACTGCGCTATCAGGCCACCCCGGCGATCTCGTTTGGCGGCTCGGTGACCTATCAGAGCGAGATGTATGGCGGACAGCCCGACACGGCCGCCGGGTACAACGCCGCCATCAATGACTACTCCATCGTGGTGCCGTCCTACAGCGTGCTGGATCTGTTCCTGAACTACGAACACTCCGACCGCCTGGCGCTGCGGGTGAATGCCGGCAATGTGCTGGACGAGGAGTACTGGACGGCGGCGTACCGCTCGGGCTCGTTCATGTATCTGGGATCGCGCCAGAATCTGCGCGCCAGCCTGACCTACGGTTTCTGAGTTTCTCCCGGCCACGGATGGCCCTTTTTTCTGGAACGTGGATGACGGATCTGACGCCTTTCAAACCCCAGCAGGAACCGCTCACGCGGATTCCTCGGGACATCGCCGCCGCGAGCGACTACGAGACGCTCGCGGCACGCTTTCTTGCACCGTCCACCGCCGCCTGGCTCGCCGGGGGCAGTGGCGAGGAACAGACGCTGCGTGGCAATCGTGCCGCATTCGCCCGCGTGGCCCTGCGCAATCGGTTGTGGGACTTCCCGCAGACGATCGACACGGGCCTCTCGCTGCTCGGGCAGCCCTTCGCCCATCCTCTGCTGCTGGCCCCGGTGGCGAGTCAGCGGCTCGTGCACCCGCTGGGCGAGGTGGCCACAGCGCAGGGCGCGCAGGCGATGGACGCCGGCATGGTCCTGAGCCTGCTGAGTTCCTGCTCCCTCGAGGAGGTCGGCCTGTGCGTGAGTCGGCGCTGGCTGCAGGTGTATTGGCAGCAGTCGCTGGAGCGCACGCTGGTGCTGGCCCACGCGGCACGGCAGGCAGGGTGTCAGGCCTTGGTGCTGACCCTGGATACGCCGGTGCAGAGCCTGAGTCGTGGTGCCCAGCGTGCCGGTTTCGCCGTGCCCGCTGCGTTGCGAGCACCGATCCTGGAGGCATTGCCACCGGTGGCTGCGGTGTCCGCTCAGAAGGGGACACTGGGCACCTTGCTGCAGCGCGCGGCCACGCTGACCGAGCTGCGTGCCTTCGTTGCCGCCTCCCCGCTGCCCGTGCTGGTGAAGGGCGTGCTGCACGGCGAGGACGCGCGCCTGCTGCGCGACAGTGGGGTGCAGGGGCTGGTGGTGTCGAATCACGGCGGTCGGGCGCTGGACGGCGTGCTGCCCAGCCTTGCGGCGCTGCCGGCGCTGCGCCAGGCCGTGGGGCCGCAATTCCCGCTGCTGCTGGACAGCGGCATCCGCAGTGGTCACGACGTCTTCAAGGCCCTGGCGCTGGGCGCCGATGCCGTGCTCGTCGGCCGCCTGCAGCTCTGGGCTCTGGCCGTGGCCGGACCGCTCGGCGTGGCGCACATGCTGCGGCTGCTGCTGGAAGAGCTGCAACTGTGCATGGCCCTGACCGGCTGCGCGCGCCTGGTCGACATCGGCCCCCATTGCGTCATCTCCCAGGAGTTCTGAACCCATGATTCTGACCTTGCCGAACATCCTCAACGCCCACGAGCTGGCGCAGTTCCGCCAGCATCTGGAGGCCGCCGACTGGCAGGATGGCCGCCTCACGGCGGGCAGCCTGGCCAGCGCGGTGAAGGACAATCAGCAACTGGAAGAAGACGCCGAGCCGGCCCTGAGTCTCGGAAATCATGTGCTGCGCACGCTGGGCAGCCATGCCGGCTTCCGTGCGGCTGCGCTGCCAGAGTGCCTCTATCCGCCGAAGTTCAATCGCTACAGCGGCGGCGGGCAGTACGGCCCGCATGTGGATGCGGCTGTGATGACAATCCGCGCAGCACGCCGTTCCCTGCGCTGCGATCTCTCGGCAACGCTGTTCCTGAGCGACCCGGCCGACTACGACGGCGGCGAGCTGTGCATTCGCGGCGACGACGGTGTGCGCGAGATCAAGCTGCCGGCGGGAGCGCTGGTGCTTTACCCCTCCGGCGCGCTGCACTGGGTGAAGCCGGTCACCCGTGGCGTGCGCCTGGCCGCCTTCTTCTGGGTGCAGAGCCTGGTGCAGGATGCCGGGGAGCGCGCGCTGCTGCTCGATCTGGACACCACGATTCAGGCGCTGGCGCTGCGTCTGTCGCCCACCGACCCGCAACTGCTGAAATTGACCGAGCTGTATCACAACCTGCTGCGCCGCTGGGCGCGGGGCTGAACGCGGCTGGCAACCTCAAGCAACTCGGGTAACATGGCGGCCACTTTCTGGAGGCCCCATGTTCCCGTCATCCCCTCGTTTCCCCCGCATTGCCGTCATCGGCGCCGGCATTTCCGGCCTGGCCTGCGCCACCGCCCTGGTCGAGGCCGGGCTTCACGTGCAGGTGTTCGAGAAGAGTCGTGGTGTGTCCGGCCGCATGAGCACCCGGCGCGGCGAGGACTGGCAGTGCGATCACGGCGCGCAGTATTTCACGGCACGCGACCCGGTCTTCCGCGCCGAAGTGCAGCGCTGGATCGCCGCGGGTGCTGCCGCCCTGTGGGAGCCGAGGATGCGGGTCTACGCCGGGCCCGGCGCGGCAGACTGGACGTCGCATGCGTCCAGCGTGGAGCGCTTCGTGGGGTTGCCGGGCATGACGGCGCCAGGTCGCCTGCTTGCCAGCGGGCTGCAGCTGCACACTGAGGTGTGCATCACGGGCCTGCGCCGCGACGAGTCCCTGTGGCGACTGCAAAGCGCGGCAGGCGACATCGACGGACATTTCGATGCCGTGGTGCTGGCTCTGCCGGCACCGCAGGCGCAGGCCTTGCTGGGCGACGTGGCACCCGCGCTCGCCGCCCAGGCCGGCAGCGTAGTGATGCGGCCGGCCTGGGCGCTGATGCTGCGCTTCGACACGCCGCTGTCCTTGCCCTTCGACGCGGCCTTCGTCAATGCCGGCCCCTTGCGCTGGGTGGCCCGCGACAGCAGCAAGCCAGGTCGTGGCGCGCAGGACGTCTGGCTGCTGCATGCCACGCCAGCCTGGAGTGCGCAGCATCTGGAGCGGGCGCCTGAGCAGGTCGCCCTGGCACTGCAGGATGCCTTCGTGACACTGGGCGGAACGCGTGCCGAGCAGTGGCAGTTGCACCGCTGGCGCTACGCGGACTCCGAACGCACGTTGGGCCAGCCTTGTGTGTGGGACATGGCGCTTGGACTCGGCCTGTGTGGCGACTGGTTGCAGGAGGACAAGGTGGAAGGCGCCTGGCGCAGCGGCCGTGCGCTGGCCGAGTGCGTGCTGGCCGCCCGGCGTGTGCTGCACGTGCGCCGCATCGCTTTCGGCAGTGCGGACTACGCAGACAGTCTGCGCCTGCGTGAGACCGAGCTGCGCGCGCCGCTGGGCCTGAGCTTGTCAGCGCAGGATCTGCAAGGCGAGGACACGCAATGGCACTTCGGTCTGTTCGATGCGGCGGGCGACTTGCTCGCCTGCGTGGTGGCCGTGCCCGTGGCGCCGGGTGTCTGCAAGCTGCGGCAGATGGCCGTGCGGGCAGACAGTCAGGGACAGGGTCTGGGTTCGCATCTGCTGACAGAGGTGGAGACTCGCTTGCAGGAACAGGGGGCCACGCAACTGCGGCTTCATGCGCGTGTGAGCGCCGAGGCGTTCTACTCTCGGCAGGGCTATGAGGGCGAGTCGGAAGTCTTCGAGGAAGTCGGGATCCCCCATCGACGCATGGGCAAGATTCTCCAGGCTTTGAAGTAAAGGCGTGAGGGAGCTTCGATGTCTTTGAACAAAAACAATGCTTGTCTTGTCGAGCGCTGCCGCATCACGGTCACAGGCCGGGGGGAGGCCGGTCAGGACACGCCGTGAACCCATCCATGGCCCCCGTTCCGAGGGTAAAGGGCTCGATTCGCCGCCGTCCGGGCGGCTCACGGTCCTGCCCGGCCTCCCCCCGGCCTGCGACCTGGCTTCAGCAGTTCATTGACTCCCCCTGCCTGATGCCTGATTGGACGCCAGCGAATGTTCCACTTGGCTTGATTCACGTGGGAGCTGGCGGGAGGGCGCACCTTCGCTGGCACTGAACTAGGCCCCGTGGCGCCGTCAGCGCCTTCAGCGGCATAAGAGACCCGCACCGAGTGAGCCGGGAGACCGAGGCTCCCGGCGATGCGAGGGCATCGGGGACCGATGCGGGTCAGCCGCAGAAGGCGCTGACGGCGACGCGGGACCGGGTCGCCATCACCAAGTTCGCCCGCCCGCCAGCTCCCATTCACTCCCGCTCCCACACCAGCGCCAGATACCGCGTCCAGCCCTTCTTCACACACCACTGCAGCGCCGTGCCACCCGCCAGATTGTCCCAGTAGGCCCACGGCAAGGGCACTCGCGTCAGCCAGCGCATCGCCCATAGAACGAATGGGTGGAAGCCACGCAAGTGGGCACTCAAGTCCTGCATCTGTACCAATCGGAAACCCGCATTCGCCGCCAGTGCACAGATCTCTTGCTCGCTGAGCAGGGAATTCAGATGCCAGCCGCGCGTGAAGCGCGCGACCCAGCGCCGGGCCTCGGCATCGTGGGGCGGGCTCAGCACATCGTCACACAGCACCAGACGCGCGCCCGGAGTGAGCTGCTGCGCCGCCATGTGGAAGAAGCCGGCGGCGTCGTCGGCATGCACGAAGGACTCGATGGCCCAGGCGCCCTGACTCGGCGGCAGTGCCGGCATGGCCGCGAAACTGCCCAGGGCGAAGTGCACCTGCGTCTGCAGGCCGAGCCGTTCGGCACGCTGCCGCGCGAGTGCCACCTGCGCCTGACTGAGCGTGACCCCCGTCACCTGCACGCCCAGCGCCTGCGCCACCGCCGTGGCCGTGCCGCCCACGCCGCAGCCCAGGTCGAGCAGATGCGCCTGCGCGACGTCTGCCGGCAGGGCCGGACGCAGGGCATTGGCGACCAGTTGGTTCAGAAAGTCGAAGGCCTCGGCTCGCGACTGCACGCCAGGGGCCCAGATGGCGCGATGAATCGCCGCCACTTCGCCGCTGCCGCCCAGCGTGAGGAAGCGCTGGGTGTTGCTGTCGTAATAGCGGGCGATGTGCGCCTCGTCTGCTCCCGGCTGGGAGCGCACGGGCTCGCGAGCGTCTGTCACTGCGCGTCACGCCCCTTGAGGCCTGGCACCAGCACTGGCGTGGCGCGCTTGTAGGCCTTATAGGCCGGGTCGTCGCCCCATTTCGCATCAGCGCGCTCTTCCAGCATGGGAATGCCGCTGATGCGCGCGATCAGGAACACCACAAACACCGGCGAGAGCAGGGTCAGGTACTGCCAGCTCTGCAGCACGGGCAGGGCCACCAGCGCGGCTCCGGCCCACAGGATCATCTCGCCCAGATAATTCGGGTGGCGCGACACGGACCACAGGCCGCTGGTGATGAAGCGTTCGGCATTGGCCGGGTCACGGCGGAAGGCGGTCTTCTGGCGGTCGGCCACCACTTCCAGCACGAAGCCTCCCAGCCAGATCGCGACGCCGATCCACGCCAGCGCATTCATCGGCACGGCGCGACCGGAGGTGATGGCGGCCAGCACCGGCGCCACGGTGATCAGCACCCACAGACCGCCCAGGGTCCAGGTGAACAGGAAGCGCCAGAAGCGTGTCTTGATCTCGTTGAAGCGGCGGTCCTGGCCGGCGCGCTTGACGCGCAGGAACAGGAAGCTGCCCAGACGCAGCGACCAGGCCAGCACCATGCCCGAGAGCAGCAGCGAGCGCAGGTCAGCGCCTGTCGTGGCGCCGGCAAGCCAGTTGGCCAGCAGGATCGTGCCGATGAAGGACAACGCGCCGGTCAGATCGAAGTAGTGCTCCGTCTGCGCCAGAAACGAGGGCACGAAGATCAGCCAGTGCAGCACGAAGCCCACCATGCCGCAGAGGATGAACAGGGGGATGGCTCCGAGCCCGGTGTTCAGGCGCAGGCCGCTGGCACTGCCGGCCAGGCCGACGAGCGCGCCCAGCGCGATGCAGATCAGGATGCCGACGAGGCCGCGTCCGGCGGCGGAGGAAGAGGGGGTGTCACTCATGGTCCAAGATTCCCTGGCTGTTGTTGTGTCCGCAGTATACGCAGCATCGGGCGCGGGAGATTGCCCCGGGGTGAAACTCACTCGTCTGGACGGGCGCGGCACGCAGACTCAGCGCCCCAGCAACCGCGCATCCTCGGGCCGCAACTGCAGGCCATAGGCCTCGACCACCTCGCGCCACAGGCGCAGATAGTCGCCTTGGAAACTCGCGCGCGGCAGATACTCGCTCGGTCCGGCCGCCCCCTTGCGCTGATTCTCGGAGTCGTCCACCACCAGCAGATTGCGCGGATCATTGGCGAAGCGCTCGCGCTGCTCCCGCGTCCAGGCGGCACCGCCGGCGGCATGGGCATAGGCCAGGGGCACGATGTGGTCGATGTCCACGTCGCTGGCCTGGGTGTAAGTGTTGCCGGTGTAGGGGTCGTGCCACTGCCCGGTGGCCACGGTGCAGCCGCGTTCCGAAGTGAAGGTCACCGGCACCGCGCTGCTCTCGATCAGCAGTTCCTGCCGTGTGTTCTGGCAGTCGCCGTCCTCGTCGCTCCAGTGAGGCCAGTCCTCGCGCTGATAGCGAAGACTGACTTCGGTGGGCTGGTCTGCACCCGCCAGGAAGGGCTCGGGGGCGCCGGGCGGGCTGTCCTGCAGGGCCACCCACAGCAGCAGGGCGAGCAGGACCAGGGGAAGCAGACGCATGCAGACGCTCACAACTGATTAAATTGTGAGCATTCTAGGGGGAAACCGGGGTCAGAGACACATTTTCGGCTGGCGGTAATGTGTCTCTGACCCTGGTTTTCTAGGGCTCGAACTGCGGCAAGTCCCGCAGCGCTTCCAGGCGATAGGGCTCCTCGTTGAACAGGAAGGGGTAATAGAACCTGCGCAGGGATTCGTGGAAGGCCCGGATGCGCGCGTCATACGCCAGACTCGCCTGCACGTCGGTGCCGGCCAGGGACTGCAGAGCCCGCTGCACGGCCACAGGGGGCGACACGGCCGCCACCCATCCCGTCAGTGCGTCACGCCGCGCGATGGCAGCGCGATAGGCCTGGGAGAGTTCGGCGGCCACTTCGTCGCCGCGCTGCTGGAAGGCGTAATACCACTTCCAGTGAAACGGCTGCGTGACCGGCGCCGTGTCCGCCCACTCCGGATGGCTCGCGAAGAAAGGCAGCAGCGTGGCTTGCTTGGGCAGATCCCAGGCGTCGTTCACTGTCTCGCGCTGCAGCAGGGCAATCTGCGCCCCGTCTATCCCGGGCTCCAGCCGATCGATCGCCACCTTGCCTGCCAGCGGCAGGATCAGGGCCGTGGCCAGCCAGACACCGCTCAGCGAGGTGGCGATGACGGCGGACGACCACGGGCGGAACGCGAACACGAGAATCACCGCAGCCCACACCAGCACGTTGAGCAGCACGATGACGCTGGCGCCGGACAAGGACGCTGCGCTGGTGCCGACGAGCAGCGCCCCCAGCCACAGCGGAAGCAGACAGGCCAGCAGCAGGCCGAGCACACGCACCAGTGCCCGCAGGGCCCAGAGGCGATGCACCGCACCGCTGCTCGCAACCAGGAGCGGGATGCGTCCCGCCTCGCGCTCTGCCGACACCATGTCGTACATCACCAGGATGGCGAACAAGGGCAGCAGGAAGGCCATGACGAAGGCATAGTCGAACCGGCCCGTGAGGGAGAGCTCCGGATTGAAGCTGTCCGTCTCGTGAATCTGCCCCTCCAGGGCGAGGGCACGCACACGCAGCATCCACGGCGCGATATCGCGCTGCCCCATGGCCGCGAAGGCCAGGTCCGACGGCGGATTCCAGGTCAGGTGAAAGGCTGCGTAGGCCGCGTCGCCGAAATCCGGTGCGCTGGCGAGCGCCGCTTCACGCTCCGTGGCATCCAGCGCGCGCACCCGCTCGATGCTGGCAAGCTGGCGCTGGACCTCGGAGTGGCCGAGTCCGATGGCGAGGCCGGCCAGCAGCGCGAGCAGCAGCAAGGCGGCGATGGACGAGCGATTGCGCACGAACAGCGCGGCCTCGCGGCGCAGGGAGTGCAGTGCAGTCATAGTGCCTCCACCTTGCCAGCGGCATGACGCAGCAGCAGCGCACTGAGCACAAGCCAGGCCAGCAGGGCGAGCAGCAGCGGCAGGGCGGTGCGCACGCGTTCGGCGGCGGCGGCCCCGGCAAAATCGAACTGCTGCAGCGTGGCCCAGAACTCACTGCTGATCCGCGTGCGCTGTTCTGCCAGCGGGTCGCGGCTGCGGGCGCTGTCGTCGGCGAAATCCAGTTCCTGGGCGTGCAGGGTGTTCAGCCCCTGGATCAAGGCGAAGCGGTGCGCCTCGGCGGCGTCCAGGAATTGCTGGTGATTGCGCAGGTCGGTGCCCGCGCTGCTCATCGACAGATGCCGCGCCGCGATGTAAGGCGACACCAGCGCGAACAGCCTGACGATGCCGGCCTGTTCGCGTTGCAGCACGTGCTGCTCCGCACTCAGGCGATCCATCACCGCACTGCTCTCGGCCTCGCCCTGCAGCGAGACCAGTCCGCGATAATTGACCGGCAGTTCCTCGATGCTCGCCACCCCGTACTGTTCCAGCACCTGCTGCTGGAAGCTGCGGAAGCCCGGGTCCTCGATGTTGTGGCTGTCGCCGACGCGACGCAGTTCCTCCTGCAGGCGAATGTCGATCTCCGCCTGGTTGGGTGCCGGCCGGGCCACCACGGCCACATCCGTCGCCAGGCGCGGCAGCAACACGGTCAGCAGTGCCCACAGGCCGATCAGCACGATCAGGGCCGTGCGTGCCTGGGAAGCCAGGGCGGAAACCGCCACGATCACTCCCACCCAGAACGCCAGGTACAAGGCGTGGCCGCCCAGCAGCACCAGCAGTGGGGCTGACTCGGCAGGTGTCTGCACGCCCAGCCAGAGCGCGCTGAGCACCAGGGGCAGCAGGGCCAGCGCAGCGACGCCGGCCAGCGCCAGCGCCTTGCCCTGGAGCAGGGCGCGGCCACGGGTGCCCTGAGCCAGCAATTGCAGCAGGATGCCGCGCTCGCGTTCCCGCGCCACGCTGGAGAATCCGATCAGGATCATCAGCAGCGGCACCAGCACCTGGAGCGTGAAGGCAGGCGACACCGTGCCGAAACGCGTCAGCACCGACGTCTCGCGCGCCTCGGAGAACGTGGCGGTGTTGCGACGATGCCCCTCCAGGAAGATGGAGCGGCCGGTGAAGGCATCCACGCCCGGATCGATGACGGCCAGCGGTGTGGGTGTGCGAAAGACATAGTGACCGTAGTGCACCATGCGGTGGGGATGGCGATCCGGCTGTGCGCGATAGGCCTCGTCTGCCTGCTGCTGATAGTGCAGCCGCTCGGCCGCCTCGGCCCGCAGTTGCTCGGCGGAATTCCAGGCCGCGATCGCGACCAGAGTGAACAGCAGGCCCAGCGTGAGCACTGCCAGGCGGGTGCGCAGCAGATGGGTCCATTCCCCTGCAGCGATCCGAAGTGTCTGCTTCATGCGGCAGTCCTCGTGCTGAAGGCCTTGCGCACTTGAGCGACATCCAGAGGCAGGGGCTGTCCCTGTGCATCGGTGTCTGCCGTGAAGCGGGTCACCAGGCGCCCGTCACGCAGCAGGCCGATCGAGGTGGCCACCTCGCAGGCGCCGAACAGATCGTGGGTGACCATCAGGATGGCCACACCGCGCTGGCGCAGAGTGTTCAGCAGTTGATTGAATTCCTCCACCGCCACCGGGTCGAGCCCGGAGGTGGGTTCGTCGAGCAGCAGCACCGGCGTCTCGCGCAGGATCGCCAGCGCAATGGCCACCTTCTGGCGCATGCCCTTGGAGAAACGCGCCGTGCGCTGGTCGCGCGCCGCAGGCTGCAGGCCCACCGTGTCAAGCGCCGCTTCCATGGCCTCGGTGCTCACGTTCTTGCCTGCGAGGTCCAGAAAGTAGCGCAGGTTCTCGCGCGCCGAGAGGTGCTCGTACAGCGTGGCCGTCTCGGAAAGGTAGGCCAGCGAGGCGCGCACGGCCTCCGGTTCCAGGCTTGGGGTGCGGCCCAGCACCCGGACTTCGCCCCGGCTCGGCGTGAGCAGGCCGATGCAGGCGAGCAGTGTCGTGGACTTGCCGGCGCCGTTGCCGCCCAGCAGCGCAAACACCTCGCCCGGACCCACGCTGAACTCGAGCTTGTCCAGTACCTTCCTGCCGCCGCGCAGCACTTCGAGATCGTGCACCCACAGGGCTTCCTCACGTGGACCGCGCATCAGAAGTTCACCTCGGCCGAGAGTCGCACACGCTGGGGGGTGCCAGGTTGCACCCACAGCTGGGAGAAGGAATTGGTGTAGTAGGTCTCGTCGGTGAGATTGTCGATCTCCGCACGCAGGTTGATCTGCGGGGTGGGCGCCCAGGCCACGAAGGCGCGCACCAGGGTGTAGCTCGGCAGCATGAAATCGGTGGCCGTCTCGCCCAGGCGGTCATCGACGAAGAGCAGGCCGCCGCCAAGGGTCAAGGGCGCGCCTGCCAGCGTGACACTGCGGCTCGCCTGCACGTTGAATGTCTGCTCCGGCACGTTCAGCAGCGCGTCGCCCTTGTCGATCTGCAGGCCGAAGTTGAAGTCGAGGGTGGCGTTGGCCGTGGCGGCTTCGACATAGGCGTAGGACAGATAGACATCGATTTCACCAAGAGTGCCGGCGAGATCGAATTCCAGCCCCTTGCTGCGGGCCTCGCCGATGGCCAGCGAGAAGCCGGCGTTGACCGGGTCGGCACTGAGGATGTTGTCCTGGGTCTGCCGGAACAGTGCCAGGTTGCCCGTCAAGCGCCCGTCGCCCAGTTCGAACTTCAGGCCCACCTCGGCCGACGCGCTCTCGTTCGGCGCGAAGGCATTGCCCGCGAAGTCTGCGCCCGAAGTGGCGCGAAAGCCCTCGCCATAGGTGGAATACAGGGACATGGCGGGATTCAGCGCATACACCAGCCCCAGCTGCGGGCTCACGCGCGAGTCCGACTGGCTTTGCCGGGTGTTGTTCATGCGGTTGTGCAGGCTCTGCTGGAAGTCGTCGTAGCGCAGGCCCAGGCGCACCTGCAGACGCTCGGTGAGGGTGATCTGATCCTGGAAGTACACGCCGGTGGCCTCCAGCACTTCCAGGCGATCGGTCAGGAGCGACACGGCGGGCAGCGCGAAGCGACCGTAGACCGGTGCCAGCACGTCCAGCACATAGGAGGCCTGCAGGCTGGGGTTCGCCGAGAGATTGGGGGCGCGGTAGCGCTTGAAGATCTGGTCGTTGTCGAACTGATCGGAATCCACGCCCAGCAGGATGCGGTGAACCAGACCGGCCGTTTCGAAACGACCGCTGAGCTCGCCGCGCAGCACACTGTACTCGGCGTCATACTCGCGCCCGCGCCGCTGGCGGGTCAGCGTGCGACCGTCACTGTTCAGGCGCTGACGACTCGCGGTGAGCTCTGGTTCCGAGGAGAAGCCCTCCAGCGCGGTGTCGCGCAGATTGGTGCCCAGCAGCAGATCCCAGTCCGCGTTGAACGCGTGACGCAGCTCCAGCTGATGGCCCGTGACTTCGGCTTCCATGTCGCCATCCCCTGGCTCGCCCAGGAAATTCTCGCGGGGCATGACGCCCAGGCGCCCACGGATGGCGACGACGCCGCGATCGAAGGGCACGGCTGTGCGCGTGCTCTCCAGCTCATAAAAAAGGGTGGTCGATTCTGTCATCTGCCACTGGACGGAAGGCGATAGTCCATAGCGCTTGCTGTCGACCGTTTCCCGAAAACTGCCTCCATCCTCGTGGAAACCGACCACCCTGAAAGCCAGCCCGCCGGCGAGTGCTGCGGAGCGCAGGTCCACATCGCCACGACGGGTATCGAATTCATCTGCTGAAAGGCGCACCTGCCCGCCCTGCTGTCCGGTGGGACGCTTGGTCACCAGGTTCACCGCGCCGCCGGGTTCGCCGCGTCCGAACAAGGCCGCTGTCGGGCCCTTGAGCACTTCCACCGCCTCGATGCCCGAGATGTCCCGCGAGCCGCCAAAGCCGCGCCCCGCGTTGAAGCCATTGACCAGGTAGTTGCTCGGCAGATTCTCGTCGCCCACGAAGCCCCGCACGGCGAAGCTGTTCCACAGACCGCCGAAATTGTTCTGGCGGGCCACGGACGCCGAGAGATCGAGCGCCTCGTTGAGATCGCGCACGCCGGCCTGATCCATGATCAGGCTGTCGAGGGTCTGGATCGCCTGGGGAGTTTCGAGATTGCTGAAGTCGCCGCGATAGGCGCGGCGCTGGTCAGACACCACGATTTCCTCGATCTCGGCGGCGTGGGAAGCGGGCAGGGCGGTGAGCAGAGCTATGGCGCCGGGCAGCAGCGAGCGGCGTGCAGGGGAATGGGTCATGGCATGGTCCTGGATGCATTGTTATAAGATAACAATGTTATACCATAACATTACACTGTGCTGTAAACCCCCTCGATTCCGGGGTCAGCTCATCGCCGTGAACTCCGCGGCCGTCACCGGCATCACCGACAGGCGATTGCCGCGCTGCAGCAGCGGCATCTGTGCCAGGGCCGGCATGGCGCGCAGGGCGTCCAGGGTCAGCAGCTGCGGCAGGCGGGCCACGAAGGCCATGTCCACGGCGCTCCAGCGGGGCGCATCGGGCGGGCTCTTCGGGTCGAAGTACACAGAGGTCGGGTCGAACTGCGTGGGGTCGGGGTAGGCCGTGCGCGTCACCCGCACGATGCCCGCCACGCCGATCAGCTTGCAGCTGGAGTGGTAGACCAGTACCTCATCGCCCACGGCCATGGCCCGCAGGTAGTTGCGTGCCTGGTAATTGCGCACACCCACCCAGGCGATGGCCGTGGCGGGGTCGCGGGCGAAATCGTCGATGCCGCATTCGGCGGGTTCGGTCTTGGCAAGCCAGAAGGCCATGGCAGTTCTCCGCAAGGTGAAGGACGGCGCCCATGCTTGCAGAGCCGGGCATCTGCGACAAGTTGTCACACGGGTTTCCCTTGCTCCTAATGCTTGCATAGAATGAGCTTATTCCTTTTCTTGCCGACGCTGTCTCCACCATGTTCCAGCGCTACCTGATTCTGGCCGCCCTGCTGCTTGCCCCCGCCATCCACGCGCAGCAGGATCAGCCGAGCATTTCCCAGCTCCTGCAGGAGCCCTTTCTGGATGACTACTATTCCAACGTGGTCTACGGCTACGAGATCGTCACCGACAGCCAGCGTCATGCCAGCCGCTACGTGGGCAATGCCCTCAACTGCAGCAGCTGTCACTTGCAGGCGGGCACGCAGAAAGACGCGCTGCCGCTGAACGTGGCCGGCATGTACCCCAAGTGGCGCGCCAAGAACGGCAAGCGCAACGGCATCGGCCTGCGCATCCGCGAGTGCTTCCTCTACAGCATGGACGGCATCATGCCGCCCGAGGACGCCCCCGAAGTGCTGGCGGTGTCGGCCTATGTCAGCTATCTCTCCCAGGGCGAGGTGATGGGCGCCGAGCCCGACGGCCGCGGCGTGCCCACGCTGCCCGACACCGGCTACGACCCGAACCCCGCCAGTGGCCGTCTGGTCTACCTGCAGCAATGTGCCAGCTGCCACGGCGAGCAGGGGCAGGGCGTGGGCGTGGCACCGCCGGTCTGGGGGCTGGATTCCTTCAATCGCGGGGCCGGCATGCACGGCATCGAGACCGCCGCCGGCTTCATCTGGGCCAATATGCCCCTGGGGCGGGGGCGCAGCCTGACGCATCAGCAGGCACTGGACGTGGCGGCCTACATCAATCTGCAGATCCGGCCGGCGGATCCGCGTGAGAGCCGCTTCCTCAAGCTGCTGGAAGCGGTCCTGCCGTGATCGCCCGAATCGCCAGGCAGCTGCTGCGGGAAGCGCTTCCCGATTTCGCCTGGCGCCGCCGCCTCACGCACTGGCGCACGGAGATCTTCGCCGGCTTCGTCGGCGCGGTGCTGGTGATCCCCCAGGGCATCAACTTCGCCTGGCTGGCCGGCATGCAGCCGGAATACGGCCTTTACTGCGCCATCTTCGTCACCCTGTTCGCCAGCCTGCTCGGCAGCTCGTCCATGATGAGCGGGCCCAACACCGCCGTGGCCATCCTGATTGGCGCCGCCGTGCTGCCGCTGGCCGGGCGGGGCAGTCCCGTCTACGTGGACTTCGTGTTCCTGCTCTGTCTGATGGTGGGCATCGTGCAGCTGCTGTTCTGGCTGCTGCGGGCGGGGCGGCTGTTCCAGTACATCTCGCCGGCCGCCATTTCGGGCATCTCGGCCGGTGCCGGTTTTCTCATCGTGATGAGTTCGCTGGACAGCCTGCTGGGCCTGTCCTCGTTCCAGACCACGTTCTTCTACGAAAAGCTCTATGTGATCCTCAGTGACGCCGTGGACCTCGTCAATCCCTGGAGCCTGAGCATTGCCCTGATCACGATCACGGCGGGCTACCTGGGCCGCGAGTATTCCTCGCGCTACTTCCTGCTCATTGCGGTGGCGGCGGGCTATCTGGCCGGGCTCGTGGTGGCCTTCATCTGGCCGCAGCCGGTGACCGAGCTGGAATACCTGGGGCGCATGCCCATCGAGTGGCTGCCCTGGCGCGTGCCCACGCTCACCATGGAATACCTGATGATCAGTGTCAGCCTGATTCCCTACGCGGTGACCATCGCCGTCATCGGTCTGGCCCAGTCCCTGGTCATCGTGCGCGAGCTGAAAATGGAAACCGATCAGGACATCCGCCTGGACAAGGAAGTCTACGCCCAGGGCGTGGCCAACTTCCTGGCCCCGTTCTTTTCCGCCTTCGCCGGCGCCGGCAGCTTCAACCGCACCAAGGCCAACCAGGCCCTGGGCGCCACCACCCCGCTGTCCACTTTCGCCGCCTCCGTGTTCGTGCTGCTGCTGGTGAGTGCGCTGGGGCCGGTGCTGACCTGGATGCCAATGGCGGCACTGGCCGGCACGCTGTTCATCGTCGGGGCCAACATGATCAAGTGGAGCGACGTGCAGCACTATGCCCAGGTGCGTTCGGAGCTGGTCATCTATCTGGCCTCCTTCCTCTGCATCGTCTTCTTTGGCCTGGCCTCCGGCGTGACCGTGGCGGTGGTGCTGTCGGTGACAGCCTTCCTGCTCAACATCAGTCGCGTGGAGCTGCGCGAGGAAAGCACACAGGCCGGCACGGTGCTGCGCGTGCGCGGCGCGCTGTTCTATGCCTCCATGGAAACCCTCTCCGATGCCTTCCACCGCCATCTGCAGGGCGACCTGACGGTGGACTTGCAGTACGCTACCCACATCGACCAGTCGGCCGTGGACTTCTTTGCCCGCGAGGCCGCGCAGATGCGCCGGCGCGGACAAACGCTGCATCTGCTGGTCAACGCCACGCAAGGCCACTTCCTGCAGGCCATGGGAGTGGGAGAGAACGTGCGCCTGCAGGCGCTGCAGGACGACGCACCACCCGCAACAATCCCGTTTGCCAATCTTCAATCCGCAACAACGACAGGAGAGACACGATGAACGACATCGACGAAAGCTTGCTGGGCCGACGTGCCCTGCTCACCGGCATGAGTGTGGCCGCCGTGGCCGGACTGGCTGCCGGCACCCGCCCGGCACTGGCCCAGAATGGCAGCGCCCGTGCGCCGCACCCCAAGGACGCCTGGCTGGCCGAACTCGACGGCATGCACAAGGTGTTCGTGGATTCCTCCACCATGGCCGGCGGCGGCAGCGCCCTGTGGGCGGCGGGCAATATCCTGGACACCCATGTCAGCGAGTATGACGGTCAGACCTCGGACTACGCGATGGTGGTGTGCTTCCGTCACCTCTCCACGCCCTATGGCTTCAACGACGCCATCTGGGCGAAGTACGGCTCGCTGCTGATGCGCAATGCCGACCCGGTGCCCACCAGCAATCCGATGATGGTGCCGCTGCCCACCAATGGTCAGCACTCCATCCCGTCCGTGGTGGAAAAGGGCGCGCACTTCGCCGTCTGCGGCCGTGCCACCCGACGTCAGGCCGGCGGCATCGCCAACGCCACGGGCCAGACTGCCGATGCGGTGTTCGCCGAGTTGTCGGCCAATCTGATTCCCCGTGCCCACCTGGTGCCGGCCGGCGTGATCGCCGTGACGCGTGCGCAGGAATACGGCTTCTCCTTCCTGTACGGGGAATAAGCCGGGGGGTGGCAGGGTCTCTTGAGGCTCTGAGGTCTGGACGGGAGTCCGCGATGTACAAGCGCAAGCTGTATTTCTTTGCCACCAGTTTCGCCGGGGCGCTGATCGTGACGCTGATTGCCACGGCAATCGCGGCGCAGATCACCCGGCAGAACCTGGAGCAGACCACCATGGCCCAGTCCCTGCTCGGGGAGCACCTCACGCTCTCGAGCGTTTCCTACCGCCTGTTCAAGCAATTGACCGACGAGCTGATCTTCGGGCGCAATGCCAATCAGGCGGATGTGCGCAACAAGCAGACGCAGATCGAGGCCTCGCTGGCGCGCATCCGCACGCTGGAGCTGCAGCAGCGCGAGGCGCTGGGCGAGGAAGTCACCCAGGGCAGCGTCGAGGACACCGAGGATCTCGCCCGTCTGCTGGAGGGCATCATCGCCGAGTTCCGCGCCATCGTGGCCAGCGAGGACTCCGCGCCGCTCAGTGCCCAGGGGCGGGTGCAGCGGCTGCTGGAAGTGACCATCGACAATCAGTTCCGCGAAGCCATCGACGCCGCCGTGCGCCGGCAGAGCACCGTGGTGGCGAGCATCAATGCCCGCATCGACACACTCAACACGGCCATCGTCTGGTTCACCGTGGCCTTCGTGCTGCTGAGCATTCCGCTGGTGGTGCTGGCCTGCACCTGGCTGCTCAATCAGCTCTACAAGCCGCTGGATGCCATTCGCTACGGCGCCGAGGCCATCGCCCGCGGCCAGTACACCCACCGCCTGCCGGAAACCCTGGACCGCGAGTTCCAGCAGATCGTCGTGGCCTTCAACTCCATGGCCCGCCAGCTTTCCGACCACGAGTCCAAGGCCGAGCAATCCCTGCGCCAGCTGGAGTTCGCCGTGACCCAGCGCACCCGCGAGCTGACCGAGGCCAACCAGCGGCTGACTTCGGTGGATTCGCGCCGGCGTCAGTTCCTGGCGGATCTGAGCCACGAGCTGCGCACGCCGCTGACGGTGATTCGCGGCGAAGCGCAGGTCACCCTGCGCCAGAGCGCCAGTGACAGCGAGGCCTATCGCGAAACCCTGCAGAGCATCCTGGGGCAGGCCGTGAGCCTGAGCCGGCTGGTGGACGATCTGCTGCTGCTGGCGCGCGCCGAGATCAGTCAGCTGACGCTGGACATGGAGCGCTGCGATCTGCGGCCCTGGCTGCAGGAGCAGGCCGAGCCGTGGAGCCGTCTCGCCCACACGCATCGCTTCCAGCTGGTGCCGGCGCCCGGTGACGCGCCATTGCCGGTGCAGGCCGATCTGCAGCGCCTCGGGCAGGTGCTGGCGATTCTCATCGACAATGCCATCAAGTATTCCGATCCCGGCAGCGCCATCACCCTCACGGTGACGGCCACGCCCGCACGCATCGGGCTGGCCTTGCGCGACGAAGGCGTCGGCATCGCCCCGGGCGACATCGGCCCCATCTTCGAGCGCTTCGTGCGCCTGAACCGGCGCGGCAACGGGGCCGGGCTGGGGCTCGCCATCGCGCGCACCATCATCGAGGCGCACGGCGGCGACATCGCGGTGGAATCCATCGTGGGGGAGGGCTCCGTGTTCACCGTCTGGCTGCCGAGGGATGCCGCATGAACATCCTGCTGGCCGATGACGAGCGCGCCCTGCTCAATTTCCTCACCCGCGGCCTGCGCGCCGAGGGGCACGAGTGCGTCGGCACCACCCAGCTGCACGAGCTGAGCGTGCTGGCCCGGCAGCAGCAGCCGGATGTCATCATTCTGGACCGCATGTTCGGTGACGACGACAGCCTGGAACTGCTGCCCGATCTGCGTCGCGCCGCGCCGGCCGCCATGCTCCTGCTGCTCAGTGCCCTGGATGAGGTGAGCGAGCGCGTGGCGGGGCTCAAGCGCGGGGCCGACGACTACCTGTGCAAGCCCTTCGATTTCGAGGAGCTGCTGGCGCGCATCGAATCCCTGGCCCGGCGGGCCCGCGACAGGGGAATGCCTGTCGCAGCGCCGCTGCAGGCCGGCCGTGTGCGCGTGGAGCGTGAGAATCGCCTCGCCTTTCGCGATGACGAGGAGCTGGTGCTCACGCGTCTGGAGTTCGATCTGCTGCTGTATTTTCTGGAGAATCCGGGCAAGGTGCTCTCGCGCGAGCGCATCCTCAACCGCGTGTGGGACAGTCAGTCGGATCCGCTGACCAATATCGTCGATGTCTACGTGAGCCGCTTGCGGCAGAAGATCGATGACCCGCAGGGTGAATCCATGATCCAGACCCTGCGGGGCAACGGTTACCGCCTGCGCGTCACTGAATAGGCGCCAGCAGCTCCGGATGCTCGACCAGGTTGCGCACGCCGTGCGCGCCCTTCTCGTCAAACACGTTGTCATTGCACCAGGCCCCCACCGTCTCGATATCCACGATGGCCACCTCTGGCCGCACACTCCAGCTCACCAGCAGGGGCGAGCCCTGCTCGTTGTAGGCCGGCCCGGTGGTGGAGCCGGCATATTGAATGGGCGTGCCAGTATCGCTCGGGATGTTGAGCGCCTGGTGGTAGCCATCGCGCATGCCGTGGGCCGCCAGCTCGGTGAAGTCCAGGGCGTTGCGATCGTTCGCCAGCACGTAGACCTGGCCTTCCACCCGCAATTGCGGGTTGCCGGTGGACGGGTTCAGGCACGCGCCCAGCGTGGCGCCCGGGGTGACTTGGGCGGTGGTGAACACGTAGTGCGCCTCGATGGTGTCGCCCGCCTGCAGCGCGCCATGATCACTGGCACAGATCTCGCCGGACACCGGCGCCCGCTGGGCGGCGCTCAGGGTGCCGTTGTAGAGAAAGCCCGTGCCGTAGCCGTGGCCGTCGCCATTGCCCGCGTAGGTGGTGAACTCGCCCCCGCGATGCTCGGCTCCCTTGTGGAAGTGGATGTTGCACAGGTTCATGGCGGTGTGCGGCGGTGCAGGCGAAAACACCCGATCGTTCTCGCCGCCGGCGAACTCCAGATCGCGCGGCGACTGCGGCCCGAAGCCCTGCCCGGCGGTGTTGCGCGCCAGCGCCTCGTGCTGGGCATCAATCACGGCATCGTCCACGTGGCTGACTTCCTGACTCGCCAGGGCCAGCACCGGGGTGGCGCAGAGCAGGGTGGCGAGGGTGGTTCTGGTCATCAAGCGCATGATCTCTCTCCTTGTGATGAATCATGCGGGCAGCTTAATGGGCGAGCCTGAAAGGCACTTGAACCAAAGATTAAAGAAAGATGAACAGCGCCGATCCTCACTCCGGATCCACGTGTGTGTCGATGATGCGCTGGATGCGCTCGCGATCCTTCAGCAGGGCTTCCACACAGCGGCCGTCGAGCTTGCCCTCGGCCGTCATGCGGCGCAGTTCGGCACCGGCGTCCTCCACCGACCACTCCCGCTTGTAGGGCCGCTTGCTGGTCAGCGCGTCGAAGATGTCCGACACGGTGATGATGCGCGCCTCCACCGGCACCGCCTCGCCCTTCAGCCCGGCCGGGTAGCCCGTGCCATCCATGAACTCGTGGTGGCAGGCCACTACGTTGCGCATCATGCGGGTGTCGGGCATGTGGGCCAGATTGAAGTCGCTCACGATCTTGTCGATCATCTGCGCCCCCAGCGCCACGTGGGTCTTCATGATCTCGCGCTCGTCCTGATCCAGCCGTCCGGGCTTGAGCAGGATGCTGTCGGGGATGCCGATCTTGCCGATGTCGTGCAGCGGCGCGAACAGGCGGATGTGGGCGATGTTCTCGTCGCTCAGGTCGAAGGGCTCGGCCAGTTCGCGGGCGATCAGTTCGGCATACTGCGCCATGCGTTCCAGATGGGCGCCTGTCTCGAAGTCGCGCAGATTGGCGAAGTCGCGTGCCACGTGGGCCGAGGCGATGACGGACTGGATGGCAGAGAGTTCCGAGGACACGGTGAGATTGATCAGAGTGGCGTACACCAGCAGGTCGCGCTGCACGGTCTCGCTGAAGGCATGGGAGCGCAGCGAATCGAAGAAGATCAGGCCGAGGAAGCCCCCGGCGTCGTACATGGGCACGGTATAGGACGATTGATAGCCCTGCCGCAGCAGCCAGCGTGAGTGTTCGGCATTAGCGCTGACCTGCTGCTGGATCTGGTCGATCACCCGCGCCTTGCCGGTCTGCATGATCTGGCTGAGCGACTTGCTGGCGCTGATGGGGTAGTTGTAGGCCTTGATCGGCACGCCGCTGCGGGTGCTGTTGATGAAGGTCTTCAGCTCGCCGCTGCCGGCGTCGTAGAGCGCACAGGCAATGCGTTCCACCACGGGAACCTGATCCAGCAGATTGTGGTGCAGACCCTCCAGCCGGTGCGACAGGGTGCTGTCCGGCTGCAGGACCTGAGCCAGGATGGCGGGGGATTGCTGAAACATGGGGAGCTCCACTCAGGGGGTGGTTGAAAGCCCGCCATCTTAGTGGCAAGGATTGGTCAGGTAATGTACAAAAGTGTATCACTCATACGAAAGCCTGAAGTCGAGCCCCACACTGCGCGGCGCCGCCCAGATGGCTGAGGGCACCGGCGCACCGGCTCCGCCGTTGAAGTGCGCCAGGTAGTAGTCCTTGTCCGCCAGATTGCGGGCCCAGAGTGACAGGTCGAGCGTGTAGTCGCCCTGCGCCATCGTCCAGCGCAGACGCGCGTCCGTCACCCCCCAGGCATCCAGCACATAGCGGCCCGCGTCGAAGGTCGCACTGCCATAGGTCTCGGACTGCCAGGCATGGTGCACCGAGGCGGTCAGCTCGCCGAGTCCGGCGCTGGGCAGCAACACTTCGGCCCCCAGCGTCAGCGCCTGGTCCGGCGCCGCCATGAAGCGATACTGCCCGGCCACGTTCTGGCCCCGCGCATTGCGCACCGTCTCCAACTGCGGCAGCAGGTGGGCGTAATGCCCGTAGAGCCGCCAGGCCGATCCCAGCAGCAGGTCCGCATCCAGCTCCGCGCCACGGATGCGGGCACTGCCTGCGTTCAGCACATCGGAGAGCACGATGTTGGTCGGGTCGGACTGCACATTGATCTGGATGTCGTCATAGCGGGCATCGAACAGGGCCAGCGCGGCACGTGCACGCCGGTCGGCGGCATCCCACTTCAGCCCCAGCTCGCGGGACACCAGGCTCTCGTCATCGAAGCCCTCGTTGAAGCGGGCAGGCGTGCTGGCGCGCACATTGAAGCCGCCGCTCTTGTAGCCGCGCTCCACCTTGGCATAGAGCACGGTGCCGGCTGACCACTGCCAGCTTGCCGTCAGGGCCGGACTGGTGTCGGAAAACTGTGCGCGGCCTGCGCCCGGAACGGGATTGCGTGTGGTCACGCCGGTGCCGGTGTTTTGCACGAAGCGTTCCACCAGCGCGCGGCGCTCATCCAGGGAGCGGCGCACGCCCAGGCCGAGGCTCAGAGCGGGCAACGCGGCGGGTGTCCACTGCACCTGACCATAGAGTGCGCGTGAGCGGTTCTGCACATCGCGGCCCTGCACCAGGCGGTTGGTCTTGTTCGCCGGCGTGAAGTTGCCGGCGCCGCGCGTGGCGTCTTCCAGGAACCAGTACGCACCAAGCACATAGCTGATGCGCTGCTCACTGGCGCTGAGCAGTTGCAGTTCCTGGCTGCGCTGGCGCTGCTCGCCGGCCGCCGAGGTCTGCAGCAGGGGCAGGGGCGAGAACACGCCGCTGTGGTAGTCCTGGAACTGGCTGTCGGCCAGGGTGCGCAGATTGCTGAGGCTGCGCAGCGTTGCGCCGTTGCCGAGCGTCCACTCGGCCGTGAGGCTGTGGCTGCGCGTGACCGCCGAGTTCAACGGCAGATTGCGCACGGCGGCGCTGCCGGCACGCGGCGCGGCCTGATAGCCGGCTTCCAGTGGCACGCGGCCGATGAACGCGGGGCTGTCCGCCAGGCGGCTGTCATCCAGCACATAGCGCAGGCTGATCTGGGGCAGCGCCTGCCAGAGCAGGTCGACGCGGGTGGCCGCACGTTCGCGGTCGCCGAAGCGTGAGGCACCGGTACCGGCGTTCTTCACGAAGCCGTCCTCGCGCACGGTCATGCGGCCCAGACGCAGGCCCAGCTGCGGGCTCAGCGGCAGATTGACGGTGGTGCGATTGCGCAGCAGGCCGCGACTGCCGGTGGTGATGCTGTGTTCCCAGCGCAAGGCGTCAGTGGCGGGGCGCTGGCTCACATAGTTGATGGCGCCGCCGGTGGCATTGCGGCCGTAGAGCGTGCCCTGCGGGCCGCGCAGCACCTCGACGCGCTCCAGGTCCAGCAGCTCCAGCCCCAGTCCCTGGCTGCGCGGCAGATAGACGCCATCGGCATAGACCGCCACGGACGGGTCCTGAGTCAGTTGTTCGTCGCTGTTGCCGATGCCGCGCAGGTACACCCGCAGCGTACCCTCGGCATTGGGGTGGGGCAGCAGTTGCAGCCCGGGCACCTGCTGGCGCAGGTCGGCCAGATCGGTCACGGCGCCATTGCGCAGCTGTTCGCGATCCAGGGCGAGCAGGGACAGCGGCACCTGCTGCAGCGGCTCGGGACGCTTGCGCGCCGTCACGATGATTTCCTCCAGCTGCAGCTCGGCGGCCTGGGCCGGCAGGCCGGCGGCAAGGCAGAGCAGGATCACAGCGGCATGGCGGCGCAATGGCGGGCGGCAATGGGGCATGGAGCGACACTCTCGACGGAAGTAAGTGACTCGAAACTTTACCCGCCGAGCCCGTGCGTGCGCGCGTGCGCCCCCCCGGATTGAAACAAACTTGTACAAAGAAAACGCCGGCCCCGGCCAGCCGCTGCGGCATCATAGTGACGGGATTTTTTCCGCCCGATCAATGAGATGGACAGTGCACACGTGACCTCCCCAGCAGCCGACATCGACACAGCGCCGCCCCGGCCCGCGCCCGAGGATTTCTCGGTCGAGCGCCTGCAGGCCTTCAGTCGCCTGGCGGCGCTGAGCGTGCTCGCCCTCATCCTGCTGGTCCCGGCCCTGTTGTTCAATGTGCGCCAGTTCGTGGAGCGGGATCAGGTGCTGGCCGACGAGGTGCTGATCTTTTCCCGGGTGATCGCCACCCTGCCTGAAAGCCGGACCATTGCCGACTCCGGGCAGCAGGATGTCTGGCGCAACATCGCCCTGAATGTCTTCGGCACCGAGGTCTCGGTGCGCATCAGCACGGCGGAGGCCGCCCTGATCGTCGGGCCCCAGATGCAAGCCTGGCCGACCACCGAGTACGAAGGGCAGTTCACCACGCCCCAGGGCACTCATGTGCAGCTGACCATCGAGACCAGTCTGCGCGATCGTCTGCCCTGGATGCTGCTGTTCCTGGTGGTGGCCGTGCTGCTGTATGCCTTCTCCGTGCAGGCCCTGGACACGTGGCTGTTCCGCCCCTGGCGGCGCGCCGAGGCCGGGCGCCTCAAGGCCATGGAGCGGGTGCGCGACATCGCGGCCATCTCCACGGACTGGTTCTGGGAAACCGACACGCAAGGGCGTCTGCGACTTTTCACCATGCCGAGCGACGCGCAGGCTGCCCTGGCCGAGCCGCCGCTGGGGCGCTGCTTCTGGGAGCTGCAGGCCCTGCTGCCCACCGGGGGCTGGACGGCCTGTCGCCTCGCCATGGCGGCGCAGAAGCCGTTCGTCCAGCGCTATGAAGTGCGCACGCAAGGCGGGCTGCTGAGTCACGAGATGCGCGGCAAGCCCGTGTTCGATTCCCGCGGTCATTACCAGGGCCATCGCGGCGCGGGGCGTGACATCACCGCCGAGGTGGAGCGCGAGCGGGAACTGTCCCGGCACCGGGACGAACTCAGCCAGCTGGTGGACGAGCAGACAGCCCACCTGATGCGCATGTCCCGCGATGCCGACGCGGCCAATCGCGCCAAGTCCATGTTCCTGGCCACCATGAGCCACGAGATCCGCACGCCCCTGAACTCAATCATCGGCCTGACGTACCTGGCGCAGCAGGCGACGCAGCAGGAGGACCGCGATCGTCATCTGACGTCCATTGCCAGTGCCGGCTCGATGCTGATGACCCTCATCAACGACATCCTCGACCTGAGCAAGATCGAGGCCGGCAAGCTGGTGCTCGAGATCCTGCCCTTCGAGGTGCAGAGCCTGCTCGACGAGGCGGTCGGCATGATGAAGACGCGCATCGAAGCCAAGGGCCTGCATCTGCGCACCGCGCTGGAATGCGACATCCAGCGCGTGCTGCTGGGGGACCGCCACCGCCTGCTGCAGGTGCTGGTCAACTTCCTCAGCAATGCCGTGAAATTCACGTCGGCGGGCGAAGTGAGCATCCGCATTTCCTGCCGGAATGTCCCCGGCGAGGACCTGGAACTGCGGCTGGAAGTCAGCGATACGGGCATCGGCCTGAGCAAGGAACAGCAGGCGCGGGTGTTCCACCCCTTCGATCAGGCCACCAGTGGCACCACCCGGCAGTACGGCGGCACGGGCCTGGGGCTGGCCATCGTCAAGAGTCTGGCCGACCTGATGGGCGGGCAGGTGGGCGTGTTCAGCGAGCCGGGCAAGGGTGCCTGCTTCTGGTTCACGGCGCGCGTGGGGCTGGGCAAACCGGTCTCGGGCAGCAGTCGGCCTTTCCTGCCGGCGGATGCCAGCAGCCTGGCCACCGGGGCCCTGGCCGGGCGGCGCATGCTGGCCGTGGATGACGATGCCCTGCACCTCAAGGTGCTGAGCGAGATACTGGGTCGCAAGGGTGCCGCCGTGGTGGCGGTGGCCGACATCGACAGCGCATTGCAGGCCGTGGCCACCCACAAGAGCTTCGATGCGGTGCTGCTGGACATCTACCTGGCGCGGGAGAGTGGCATCGACCTGGCGCGGCGTCTGCGCACCCTGCCCGGGCTTGCCGCCGTGCCGATGTTTGCCGTCTCTGCCAGTGCCAGCACCGAGGAGCGCGAGCGCTGCCGCGAGGCCGGCATGGTGGACCTGATTGCCAAGCCCTTCAGCGCCAATACCCTGCTGGGCCGCATCCTGCCCTGGCTGCGCCCGCTGGAGCAGGACGCCCCGCCCGCCGCTGGCGAGTCGCCCGCGCGCAAGGCCAGGGCAGTCAGCACGAAGTCGGCAGCCGCAGCGCCGCTGCCGCCGGCCGCTGGCCGGATGCTGGTCGACGAGCTGCTGCGTCTGCTCGACGAGGGCTGTCTGGAAGCCGTGGACCTGGCGCAGCGCCACGAGCGCGAACTGTCCGAGTGGCTGGCACAGGACCATGCCCAGTGGCAGGATGCGCTGAGCCGTTTCGATTTCATGACTGCAGCCGTGCTGCTGCGAGACCGACTCGCCGCGCCCGCGCCTGCGGCCGGTGCTGTGACCAAGGAGACCACGAATGCCTGATGCGACCCTGACCCCCACCCTGCTGGTGGTGGACGATGTGCCCCAGAACCTGCATCTGATGTCCGAACTGCTCAAGCCGTACTACCGGATCATGGTGGCCAACAGCGGCCCGCGTGCGCTGGACCTGGTGTTCAATCGCACCCCGCCGGACCTGATCCTGCTGGACGTGATGATGCCCGAGATGAACGGTTATGACGTGATCCGCCAGCTCAAGGACAACCCGGTCAGCGAGGACATTCCGGTGATCTTCGTCACCGCTCTGAACGAGCCCACCGACGAAGCGCTCGGCTTGGAGCTCGGCGCAGCCGACTATATCGCCAAGCCCATCAATCCCAGCCTGTTGCTGCTGCGCGTGCGCACTCAGCTCAGCCTGCTGGCCTCGCGCAGGCTGCTGCGCAATCGGGCGGTGGAGCTGGAGGAACAGGTGCGCGAGCGCACGCGGGAACTGCAGACCGTGCAGGATGTGACCGTGCTGGCGCTCTCTTCCATGGCCGAGACACGGGACAACGAGACGGGCAATCACATCCGCCGCACCCAGAACTACGTGCGGGCGCTGGCGGAGCAGCTGCGCGAGCATCCCGACTGCCGCGACACGCTGACCCCGGACTACATCCGCCGCCTGTTCGTGTCGGCCCCGCTGCACGACATCGGCAAGGTGGGCATTCCCGATCACATCCTGCTGAAGCCGGCGCGGCTCACGCCGGACGAATTCGAGATCATGAAGCGGCACGCGGCCATCGGCGCGGAGTCCATCGAGCGCGCGGAAAAGGCCCTGGGGGTGGAGTTCGAGTTCCTGCAGCTGGCCAAGGAGATTGCCCACTACCACCACGAGAAGTGGGACGGCTCGGGCTATCCGGAAGGACTGGCGGGGAAGGCGATTCCGCTGTCAGCGCGCTTGATGGCGCTGGCGGATGTCTATGACGCGCTGATCAGCAAGCGGGTCTACAAGGAGGCGTTCTCGCACGAGAAAGCGCTGAGCATCATCGCCGAAGGGCGCGGCACCCACTTCGACCCGCTGCTGCTGGACACCCTGCTGCGCATCGAGGGGCAGTTCCGCGAGATCGCCGCGACCTACGCCGACGACTGAGGCCAACGAGTGGCGCGAACGACTAGCGCCACTGATACATCCAGCGCTCGAATTCCAGCACTGGCATGGGGCGGCCGATGGCATAGCCCTGACCATAGCGGCAGCCCATGCTCACCAGCAGCCGCATCTGCTCCTCGGTTTCCACGCCCTCGGCGATCATCTTCAGGCCGAAGGCCTGGCCGATGGCCACGATGCCCTCGATGATGGCGACATCGTCGGGATTGCTGCTCATCTCGGCCACGAAGGACTGGTCCAGCTTCAGCCAGTTCACCGGCAGCCGCTTCAGATAGGACAGCGAGGAATAGCCCGTGCCGAAATCGTCGATGGCGATGCTCACGCCCAGCGCACGACAGCGCTCGAGGGTGGCGATGGCCACGTTCATGTCCTGCATCGCGCTGCTCTCCAGCAGTTCGATCTCCAGCGTCTGCGGCTGCACCTGGGGCTGGTCGCCGAGGATCTGCGCCAGGCGATTCGAGAACGCCGGGTCCTGAACACTCATGGCGCTGATGTTGCAGCTCAGCTTCAACTCGGGCCAGCGCTGGCGCCACAGAGCCAGCTGCTGCACGGATTTCTGCAGCACCCAGTCGTCCATGACCACCCCGACAGGGTGATTCTGCGTGGCAGGAATGAACAGGGCGGGACTGAGCAGGCCTTCCTGCGGATGGCGCCAGCGGATCAGGGCCTCGGCACCGATCATGCGCCGCTCCTGCATGTCCACCTTGGGCTGGAAGAAGAGTTCGAACTGCCCCGTGTGCAGGCCGTGCTCGATCTGACTGCGCAGGGCATTGCGGCGGCGCTCGGCGTTCTCCTGCACCTGATCCAGCACATGGTATTGCGACACGCCCTGGATCTTCGCCAGATAGAGCGCATGAGCGGACTGACGCATCAGCACTTCCGCGCTGGTGTGCTGCAGACTCTCGCAGTATTTCAGGCCCAGGCTCACGGTGATGGGAATCTCGGCATCGCCGGCGCGCAGGGGCTGCTGCAGCGTGTTCATCAGAGTGTCGATGAAGCGCGGCAGATCCGCCTGCGCGGGCGCCGTCTCGAACACCAGCAGGAATTCGTCGCCGCCCAGTCGCGCCTGACGGCAGTCCACCGGCAGGGCGCTGCGCAGGCGCTGGGCAAAGCCCTGCAGCAGGCGGTCGCCGGCCTCCGCCCCGTGGCGCTCGTTGATGCGGGTGAAGTTGTCGAGGTCGGCATGCACGACCAGCACGCCGTCGCGGCACTGGGGAATCAGACCCTCCAGGTGACGCTTGATGCCATTGCGGTTGAACAGCCCCGTCAGTTCGTCGAAATAGGCCACGTGTTCCAGTGCCTCGCGATGCTTCTTGCGCTCGCGAATGTCGCGCATCACGCCCACCAGACACAGTTCGTCGCCGCGGCGGAAGGGCCCGCGCACGCTCACCTCGACGTCGATCTGCGCGCCGTCGGCACGCACCAGCTGGGCCTCGAAGCGCGCCTGGGTGCTCTCGGTGACGGCCATCTGCGCCAGCTGCGCCAGATTGGCGATGTGGAATTCGCGGTCGGCGGCCGGGTGCAGGTCGAAGATGGCCAGTTGCTTGAGGTCCGCGATGGAATGCCCGGTCATCACGGCCATGGGGGAGTTCACGTCGACAATGCGCCCGCTGGGGATCTGGGCCACCACCACGCCGTCGGGAATGGCGTCGAAGAGCACGCCATAGCGCTCCTCGCTCAGCGACAGATTGCGTTCCACCAGTTCCTGCCGCGTGTCGCGCAGCGCCTCTTCCGCGCGCTGGCGGGCCAGCTTCTGGCGCATCAGCTCGATGGTGTTGGCGCTCAGCTCCCCGTACATGTCCAGCACGGTGCGGATCAGCACCGCCAGGGCGCCCGTCATCTGAGTGTCCGCCTCGTGCAGCGCCTGCTCCATGCTGGCACCGGCGTCCAGGCTCAGGGTGGCCAGGGCCATGCGCTTGTCGTTGTCCAGGATGTGAAAGGCCAGCCAGCGGGTCAGGAAACCGAACAGGTCGTCGGCGAAATCTTCCAGCGAGCCCTGGGCACTGCGGATGCTCGCCACCTTGGCGAAGAAGTCGTGGTGGGCGTGCTCGTGGTCGGCCAGCAGCGGGTGGCCGTTGAAATGCCGGTGCCAGACCTCTTCCTCGCTGCGGAAGTGATAGTCGGCGTAGTCCGCCAGTTCCTTGATGATCAGCTCGATGTCGTCACTGGCGTGGGTGCCCGCCACGAAATGCCGGGCCAGGCGGTTCATGATGGCCACAAGCTGTTTGTGTTGTTCGTCGATCAGGGCGATGCCCGTGGCGAAACTATCGTTCCACGGAAAGATCTCGAAGCGAAAGCTTTCCGTGCTTTGGCTGACAGGCACGGTGGACTCCAGGGGTCAGTCTGAGGCTGATTTCTGGCCGCATGGTACGCCCGTCAGGCGCGGCAGGCACGTCAAAATTTGTACAAGAACGTATCAGATTCAGTTCGTTTGCGCGCCGGCAATGCCCGCCACCGGCACCATGACTTCGTTGCGGCGCAGGAACGGCGGCATGAAGGGCGGGTTGTAGGCAGCGCTCAGCACGTCTCCGAGCGGGGCGATGCCGGCCTCTTCCAGGGCCTGCAGCAGCAGGGCCTGGTGCTCGCGCAGATTGGCGTCGGTCCAGCGTCCGGAGTAGCGGTGCACGGCCATGAGCTGCCCCGGCACCTCGCGAATCCGCACCAGCGGGCTGCTGGGCATGGGCACCGTGTCGAGTGTGTACTGCGAGGGCACCACGAAGGCGATGCGCCAGCCCTCGGCGCTGATGTCCTGCTGCACGGGGGCCGTCATGGCGATCTTCTCGCCGCGCGTCGACTGCTGCACTGGCGCCGTCATGGCGATCTTCGCCTGCGCGGTGTTGTCGCCGGTGATGTAGTCGAACAGGCGCTTGAAGCCGACATTGGCGGCCTCGTTGCGCTCGAGGCTGGCGTCGACGACGGTCTCGGCCACCAGATAGGGGGCGTACTGGCGGTACTCGACGTCGGGGCCGCTGGCCAGGACGTCGTAGGCGGGTTCTTCGATGGCCATGAGGGCGTGGCTCCAGAACAGGGTGACGAGCAGGGTGGTGATGCGTGCGTTCATGTGGGGGCTCCTTTGGGGGCTTGTACGAAGAGACAGCCTTGACGGATGCCTTTGGTGAGCTAGAATCGGAGCGTACGGAAAATGTCCGTACATTCATCGAGATGGTATCTGACAATGAGCAATGCCAATGCCAGACTGGATTTGCGGCTTGATCCCGAGATCAAGCTGTTGGCCAGTCGAGCCTCCGCTGTCTCTGGTGCGCGCAGTCTTTCTGATTTTGTCATTCAGGCTGTGCGCGAGAAGGCCATGCGAGTCCTTGAAGAGAGCGAATCCTTGCGCCTTTCCAATGAAGCGTTCGATTCCTTCTGGCAGGCCTGTGAGATGGCCTCTGCTCCGAATGCGGCTCTCGAGGCCGCCCACAACCGCCGTAGGCAAAGGATTGAAGACGGTGAAATTGACACTGCAATTGCTGCAGACGAGTCTGCATGATCGTCAAGGCTTCGACTGCGGGCTGCCTGCGGTCAATCAGTTTCTGAGCGAACAGGCAAGACGTCAGATGGAGCAGCGCATCAACCGCACCTGGGTCATGGTGAGTGATGCGCCTGTGGAAGGTGCGCTGAAACCTGTCATGGGTTACTTCACGTTGACGCAGTGCACCATTCGCCGCGAACAGATGCCTTCGTTGGCCATGCAGAGACAATTCCCGCGCTACCCCCTCCCTGTGATCAAACTGGCCTGGCTCGGGGTGGAGCTTGAGCACCAGCGCGGGCCGCTGCGCGTGGGTGAGACGCTGCTTGTGGAAGCGTTGCTGCTGGCGCGACAGATTGTGCGACGATCAGGACTTGGCGTTGCCGTGATCGTGAATCCCCTGACGCAGGCCAGTTCGGAATTCTTCGCTCGCTACGGATTCGTGCAACTGCAGCACGGGTCTGATGAAATGCCGATACTCTTCCTGCCGACGAAAACCATAGAGGCCTTGTGACAGGCCGCACTCAAGAAGGATGAAAACCATGTATTACATCGTCACCACCCCCAAGACATTCGAAGACGCCTCCGCCGCCCTGGAGGCCCAGGTGAAGCAGCTCGGCTTCGGCGTGCTGCACATCCATGATCTGGGCAACACCCTGCGCAGCAAGGGCGTGGACTTCCAGGAGCAGTGCCGCGTGTTCGAGGTGTGCAACCCTGTGCAGGCCGCGCGCGTGCTCGACGTGGACATGCGCCTGAACATGGCGCTGCCCTGCCGCATCTCGGTGTTCACGGAAAAGGGTGCGACGCGCATCGGGCTCATTCGCCCGGCCGACATGCTGGCCGCGCTGTCCGATGACCCGCAGCTGCGCGAGGTGGCGCAGGAAGTGGAGCAGAAGACCAAGCAGATGATCGACAACGCGGTGTGAGCCGGCGGGCGCGTCGTCAGTCGGCGAGCCCGTAGCGCGCCTTCGCCTCCTGATAGTGCGCGGCAGCATTGCGCCACACCATGGGCAGCTGCACGCTGCCAAGAAACTCCCGCAGATGCGGCAGCAGCGCGGCGGCGAATTCCTCGGAAGCCTCGCGCGGCAGCAGTGTGGGCAGGTGGTCGATGGCCTGCACGTACACGGGCCAGTCGGCGCTGCCCTGCGCGCGGCAGAATGGCGCGTCGAGCGAGGTCGTCGCGCTGTACACCGCGATGGGATTGTTCGGGTTGTTCGGGTCGCAGCTCACATCGCTGATGATGCGCAGGCGGCGATTGCGTGCCAGCAGTCCGGCGTCGACCATGGGCCGGATCGGTTCGCGCAGGTACACACAGTTCACGAAGACATCCTGCTCCAGCAGCGCGGCGATGGGTTTTTCCACCGCATTGAATTCCGCCAGATCCCAGCGGCTCAGCGTCACGTCCGGCAATTGCCGCAGCAGGTCGGTGGCACCGGTGCCGCAGCGCCCCAGCGCTCCCATCACCAACACACTCAGAGGCTTCTGCCCCAGGGCCTGTAGCACCGTCTCCACCAGTGCCTGCTGGCTGGCAAAGGGCTTCACGGCGGGAAACGGGGACTGCGTGCGCTGGTAATGAGCCAGGCCGAGCATGCCCAGGGCCGCACCGACAAACCCCGCCCAGTAGCCGAAGGCCGCGATGCGTCGCCCCTGATCGTCCTGCAGGAACTCCAGGTCGAACAGTGCCGAGCCGCCGCGGGCATGGCGTTCCAGAACCGCCGCCGCACCGCTCTGGCCCTTGAAGGTATGGGAAAAGTAGATGTGCGTGTGGTGAATCGGCGTCTCGGCTTCGGCCAGTTCCTTGAGCCCCAGCACCACGGCATCCGCAGGGGCCTGCCACCAGGACAGCGGCGTCAGGACCGCCCCGGCGGCGGCGTACTCCTCGTCGCGGAACACCCGATTCGGGCAGGTCTCGACGTACACGGGCACGCCTTCGTTCACCAGGGCGCGTGCCCCGGCCGGCGTCAGCGCCACGCGCGCTTCACCACTCTTGTCCTCTCTGCGCAGCCACAGCGTCTTCATGCGTCGAGTCTCCCGTGGCGCGAGTGGCCCAGCACGTAATAGGCCGCACCGGCCACCACGGTCATCACCAGCACGGGCAGCCAGGCGGCCGTCGCGCCGGCGCTCAGCAGCAGCGAGGCCAGGATGAAGCCGAGGAAGCTCAGCCCCGCCGAGAGCAGCGCATAGGGGAACTGCGTCTCCACATGCGACATATGGTTGACCCCGCTGGACATGGACGACAGCACCGTGGTGTCGGAGATCGGCGACGTGTGATCGCCGAACAGACCGCCGCTGATGGCGGCCCCGATGCAGACGATGACGGGCGCATCCAGTGCCACCGCCACGGCCACAGCCACGGGAATCACCAGCGCGAAGGTGCCCCAGGACGAGCCGGTGGCCAGCGACAGCGCGCAGGCAATCAGGAAGATCATGCTGGCCAGCAGCCACACCGGGAAATTGACGGCATTGAGCAGGCGGGCGATGGCTGCGCCGGTGTCCAGTGCCGCCATCACATCACTCAGCGTCCAGGCCAGCAGCAGGATGCACAGGATCGGCATGATCCGCCCCATGCCGTTGAAGAACGCCTTGGAGCTGCTGCTGAAATCGAAGATGCCCAGGCGATGCAGGGCAAGAATGGTGGTCAGGGTGGCGAGGGTGTAGGAGAGCGCCAGTGTGATGCGGATGGTGGGGCCGCCGAGCATGCCCTGTTGCAGGATGAAATAGGTGAACAGCGCGATCATCGACAGGAACAAGGTGCCAAGTGCCACAGCCACGACACGCGCGCCGTGTTGCTGCAGCGCCTCACTCAGAGCCGGCAGCTGTGTCTGCGAGTCCTCGTAGTGATGCCTGCCCGCAAGCAGCGCCTGCTGCACGGTGCGCATGCGGCCCAGCCAGACATTGAACACGGCCACGAAGGCCACGCCCGCCAGGGTGAGCAGGGGGTAGAGCATGTAGAACCAGACTTCGCGGAAGGCGGTGAAGCCGTCCTTCTCGATGCCCTGGTCGGCATAGGCGGACTCCATCAATCCCATGGTGTAGGCGCCCCAGCTGATGATGGGAATGAGCACGCACACCGGCGAGGACGTCGAGTCGACGATGTAGGCCAGCTTCTCGCGGCAGATCTTCAGCTTGTCGTAGACCGGGCGGTACACAGGCCCGAGGATCAGCGAGTTGCCCGAGTCGGTGAAGAAGATCACCAGGCCGCTGAACAGCGTGCTGAGCTTGATCTTCATGGGCGATGTCACATGGGTGCCGAGCAGCGCCGAGAATGCCCGCATGGTGCTGGAGGCTTCCAGCAGGTAGATGAACCCCGAAATGATGGTGATGACGATGATGATCTGCGCGTTGCTGCCTTCCAGCTGCATGAAGATGCCTTCACTGAACACGGCCACCGCCGTGTTCATGGGGTGGTACTGGTTCAGGATTGCGTAGCCCAGCACCACGGCACTGAGCAGGGAGAGAATGACGCGACGGGTGGTGAAGGCAAGCAGCAGCGCAAGCGCCGATGGCGCAATGGCCAGAATGGACTCCATGGGGGTTTCCTTGTTGTTGGTTTTCCGGCCATGCGGAAGCTGCGGCGGACGATAAACGATTGCATCGCCTGCCGCAATTGACGGCTCACGCCCCCAGCTGCCCCGCCAGGTCGAGGAAATCCTCGGCGAACACATCGAATTCATCCCGCGCCGGCGGCACCGTCGGGCGTTCGGCACCGCGCTCCAGCGGGCGATGCACATAGGCCGTGCGCAGGCCTGCCTCGGCCGCACTGCGCAGATCGCTCGGGTGAGCCGCCACCAGCATCACTTGCTCGGGACGCAGGCTGAACAGCTCCGCCGCCTTCAGATAGGCCTCCGGGTCGGGCTTGTAGTGATAGGACAGCTCGGCCGAAAGGATCGTGTCCCAGGGCAGGCCGGCGTTCTTCGCCATGTTCAGCAGCAGCGAGACATTGCCGTTGGACAGCGGCGCGATGGTGTACTCGTTGCGCAGCCGCAGCAGGCCGGCCACGGAGTCGGGCCAGGGCGAGAGGCGATGCCAGGCCTGGTTGAAGTGTTCCAGTTCGGCCTCGCTGAGGCCCGTCAGCGCGAACTCCTGCACCAGCTCGTTCAGCACCATGCGGTGCAGGTCGTCCAGCTTCGTCCATGGCAGTTCGCCACTGCGCACGCGATTCATCGCCGGGCTGTAACCGGCACGCCAGCGATCGGCGAACTGCCCCCAGTCCACGTGGCTGTAGCCCTTGCGCGCCGCCAGCAGCTGCCCCTCGCGGATCACCGAGCCGCGCCAGTCCACCACCGTGCCGAAGACATCGAACACCAGCGCCCGCACCTCGGGCACGGCGGAAGCGCTGGCTGCCCTTGCGGGAGTCGCGCGGATCAGGCCCCCTGTCACGAGGCTGGCCGTCGCGGCGAAGACCAGGAAACGGCGGCGAGAAACAGCGAAAGCGGGGGTATCCGTGAGCGGTGTGTGCATGGTCGACTCCAGCGCGCATTGTGGGAATGGGAACGTGTGTTCACGGCCACGCTGGTGGCTGCATACCGGTGGCGTCGGCACAGCCTACGCCTGTCCGAGCGCGTGCACTAGCTGCGACGCACTGCCGCAGCCCCCGGTTCATCGCTTTGCGTGCACGGTCGGCGCGCGTATAGTCGAAATCCTCTGCTGCCCTCCCCCCACCTGACCCTCATGGAGACAACACGATGCATACCCTGAAACACTGGCTGGCCGTCTGGCTTGCCCTCGCCATCCTTGCCCCGTCCACCGTCCTGGCACAACTGCCCATTCCCGGCGTGGAGCCCGCCCGGGATTACCCCGGCGCGCACCTGACCCCCGATGCGAACACCGAATACAAGGTGGTGTTCGATTTCGTGGTGACCGATGACAATCTGGATGACCCTTACCCGATGCTGCCGCTGCTGGCCCGCTATGTGAACACGCTGGCCAATCTGGGCGTCCCTCAGGAAAAGCGCAAGATCGCGGTGGTGCTGCACCAGGGGTCAGGTCTGATTGGTTTGACCAACGAGGCATTCAAGGCACGTCACGATGGCAAGGACAACCCCAACATCACGTTGATCCGGCAGTTGCACGCGGCAGGGGTGAGTTTTCACCTGTGCGGTCAGGGAGTCCTGGCACGCGGACTGACGGATGCTGACCTGCTGGACGAGATCCAGGTGGATTACTGGGCCTTGACCACGCTGATCGAACTCGGTCGTCAGGGCTATGTGAAGATTGGCGGCTGAGCCTCAGGGGCGTGCCGTGGACATGGCGCTGACGCTGCAGCATCAACTGCCCTCGGGCCTGCAGCTGTTTGCCGGCTACCGCACGCTGGAAGGCGGCGCGGACAACGACAGTCTCTACACTTTCGCGTGGCTGCACTACGCCGTGGTGGGGGTGGGGTATCGGTTCTGAGGGGGCTGACGCCCCTCAGTGCGACTCGGTGATCGGCCCTGCTAAGGCCGCATCACCGTGGTCTCGCTTTCGCGGAACATCCACAGGAAGCCCACGCCGAACCCCGCATTGAATCGGTTCGCGAACAGCGGGCTGCCGACGTTCGCGGCCCCCTGGCGATAGCTGGTTTGCAAGGTGACGAACATGCGCGCCTGCCTTTTGAAGCGCCAGGTGCCCGAGAAGTTCAGGCCAGTGCCGAAGTAGCCGCCATGCGCACGAAACGCCGGGCGCGTGGCATTGCTGAAGTCCGGCGTCACATCGTAGAAATAGCCATGGACGTCGCGGGTGGCCCACAAAGGCTTCAAGGCGACAGTGGCTTCGAACTGCGGATGCCATGCGCCCTCGTGCCGGTAGCGCAGCATCGGTTCGAACACATAGCCCTGATGTTCCAGTGCGCCAAAATCCGTCGAGAACGCGGCGCGCGTCTGCAGCGCCAGCTGCAAGGTGGAGCGCTGCCCTGCGCCAAAGTCGCGCTCGCGCAGGTCGATGACGAGCTGTGGCCCCACTTCGAAAATGAAATCCAGATCGGGCATGCTCTCGCGCAGCGTGTTGCCTTCGCTGTCGGCGTCGAAGGCGGCGGCGAAAGAGAAGGACAATTCCACTTTCTCATTTTCAAGGGCCACCGCCCGCGCCGCGCCGCCATCGCCAATCCGCAGAATGTCGCCGCGATACACCACGAACGGCAGTCCCAGGCCCCGGGTCTGATACTCGTCAGACGAGGGGTATTGCGGTTGCAGCAGCACCCCGCCCCCCACACCAAGTTCCCACAGGGGCTTGGCGGTCAACCCAGGCTCGGCCGCCTGCAGGCAAGTGCTCAGGACGGCGGTGCTCAGCGCAACGGTGACAGGGGCGAGACGTGAAAGCGGACGCAGCATGAGAGTTCCCGGCAATTTGAGTGGGTTTGGCTTGTGCTTACGCCCGGCTTGAGAAAGTGGATTCCGCAAGCGCCTCTCTCCTGCCGCGCCCCATGAGCTGCTCACAACTGAAACAGGCTGTTGATCTTGATGGCGAAGCCGCGATTGCGCAGCTCGAAGCTGTCGGGCCTGCCGAACGGGTCCGTGTTGCGGTCATCGCTGTAGACCACGAACAGTTCGCTGCCCGGTGCCCATTCCCAGCGGAAACGAAAGTTGGTGCTGAAGGAGCTGGCATTGGATTCGTACTGCACCAGGCCGCCGATGTACATGCGCGGCGACAGGGTGTACGTCAGGCGCATGCTCGAGAGTTCCGTGCGGAAATCGCCCTCGGGCAGTTCCACCTTGTTGATGGAATAGCTCGGCTCCAGCGAGAGCTGGGGCGACAGTTCGATGCGCCCGCTGCCAAAGCCGATGGACGTGTTGCGCCCGCTCCAGAAGTCCCCTGTGCGCAGCGACAGAATGCCGCTGACCTGGCGCTGGGCGCCGAACTGATAGGACGCCTGATAGCTGGTGAAGTCGAATTCGCCCGGCATCAGCGTCACGCCAGTGGCGATGCGGAAGGGCCGCGTCAGCATCTCGAACTCGTCGTTGACGGCGAAGCTCAGGATGTCGCTGGTCTCGAACTCTGTGGCGAAGCTCAGGCCGTACTGGCGCGACTCCAGGCGCTCGGTGGTGGCGGACCAGAACGACTGTGTGGTGGCTTCCAGATTGAAGCGGCGAATCCACTCGATGGACGCCGGTCGCGGGCTGAAGCGCGCGCCGCCGGCAAACTGCTCGAAGTTGTTGCGGCGCTTGAAACCGATTTCCGGATTGAAGTTGTTCTCCACCACCACATAGCCCGTGTTGAGGCCGTAGCGGTCGCTGTCATAGGCCAGATTGACCATGTAACTCTTGTCGTCATCGCGCAGGTTCGGGCTGTCCGTCTTCGCCACATAGGTGTCGATGGAAAAGTCCTGCAGGAAATCGAAGGAACCGTCGACGGCATAGAGCTGACTGCCGCCATCGCCGGTCAGCGACTCGGAGCGGTCGGTGACCATCAGGCCCACCGTGCTGCGGCTGAACACGTCGCGCTTCACGCGCAACACGGAAAACCCCGTGGATTCCAGCGTCGGGAAATCGTCGGCATCGGTGTTGATGGTGAGCGCGCCCACGTCGTAGTCGCCAATCTTGCCCGTGAGCCGTGCCCCCGCCTTGATGGGCACGATCTGACCCTGTTCCAGGCCGATGCGACGACTGAAGAACAGGGTGGGAATCTCCAGCCCGCGCGCCTGGGTGAAGTCGAAGTTGCCGCGCCCTTCCAGAAAGAACTCGCGCTTCTCGGGAAACTGCTGACTGAAACGGGTCAGGTTGACCACGCGCTCGTCCACTTCCACCTGCGCGAAATCGGTGTTGTAGGTGAAGTCGGCCGTGAGGTTGTTGGTGATGCCGAACTTCACGTCCATGCCCACTTCGCCATTGCGCTTGTTGTTGATGCGCGGCGTGGTTTCGCGATTGGTGGTCACATTGCCCAGGGCATAGGGCTTGATCTCCAGATTCAAGGTGCGCGCGGGCACCTGCAGGTTCTCCAGCGTGCCTGCCTCGGAGATGCGCCACATGCCCGACACCAGGCTGTTGCCCCGCGCGGCCGAGATGGGCACCACGGTCATGTAGGAGGCCTCGTTGAAGCGCCGGATGATGCGCCGCAGCTGCAGGCCCCAGGTCTGCGCCTCGCCCGGCTCGTAGCGCAGCGAGCGGAAGGGGATCTCCATCTCCACAGTCCAGCCGCCGTCGAAGCGGCCCACGCGCGAATCCCACACCACGTTCCAGTCGAAATTCACCCCGCGCCCGCCATCGCCCTCGTTGGTGATGGCGAAGTCCGAGAAGCCGCCGATTGGCGTGACCAGAAACGCCGAACCATTGCGCCGGTCGAGGTAGGTGTCGAACAGCACCGAGAAGGAATCATTGGTACGCAGCTGGCTGGTGTCGCGCCGCATCTCGTTGGCGACCCATTCGCTTTCTGGAACGGACTCGTAGACGCGCGCCGCGACGTAGAGGTTGTCCTCGTCGTAATAGACCCAGGCTTCCGTGCGCTCGCTGGCCGGCTGGCCGGCGTTGGGAATCTGCTGGATGAATTCGTTGATGGGCGCCAGCTGCTGGTAGATGGCCTCGTCGAGCACGCCGTCGATGCGCACCTCGCCATCGAAGCGCGTGGCATTGACGGTGATGCGCCCCTGCGCATCGCGGCCGATCACCACGTCCTGGGCATGGGCCAGGGAACCGAACAGGGGAAGGGCGAGCAGGAGCAGTCGGGCGGGTGCAGCAAGGGGCATGGACATCTGGTGCGTCCTCGGTGTTGGGCGAGTGAAATGGGCGGGCTGTGTGGGCAGGCAGTGCGGGGATGCTATGGCGGCGGGGCCGGGCAAGTCAACGAAGGTTTCCCTGTATTCGTGGGCCGCCCGCCTGCACTACAATCCCGCCAACCCCGACAATCACAAGAAGGTGGTGGACATGGCCCGCTCCCGCAACGCTCTGCTGTTTTGCCAAACGCTCATTCTTCTGGCGCTCACCCCGCCACTCTCTCAGGCCCAGGGCCAGTTCGATGGCGTGGAGCTTTCCATCGAGCCCGTGGCCGGCAACGTCTACATAGTCCAGCGGCCGGGGGGCGGCGGGAACATCGGCGTGCAGGTGGGCCCCGAGGGCGCCCTGCTGGTGGATTCGCTGTTCGCGCCGCTCGCCGACAAGCTCGTGGCCGCAGTGAAAACCGTGACTGAGGAAGACATCCGCTTCCTCATCAACACCCACATCCACATCGACCATGTGGGCGGCAACGAGAACCTTGCCGCCGCAGGCGTGCTGATCTTCGCGCACGACAACACGCGCCTGCGCTTTCTGGAGGAGCGCAGCCACTTCCCCCGCAATGGCGGCACCTTCGCCGAGCAGCAGCCCGCCGCCGCGCGACCCGTCATCACCTTCGACCACGGCATCACGTTCCATTTGAACGGCGAAGAGGTGCGGGCTTTCCTCGCGCCGCCCGCGCACACCGACGGCGATGTGTTCGTGTATTTCACCGAATCCGATGTGCTGCACCTGGGCGATGTCTATCGCACCACGAGCTACCCGATCATCGATGTCTACAACGGCGGCACGCTGAAGGGCACGATCGAGGCGCTGGATCTGGCGCTGGAGATCGCGGGCCCGCAGACGAAGATCATTCCCGGCCATGGACTGGAAGTGATGAGCCGCGACGACGTGGTGGTGTTCCGCGACATGGTGCTGGACATTCAGGGCAAGGTGCTGGCCCTGATCCGCGAGGGCAGGAAGCTGGACGAAGTCGTGGCCGCGCGGCCCACCGCCGACTACGACGCGCAGTGGACCAACGACCCTGGCTGGGGCCCGGACGACTTCGTGCCGGTGGTGTATTACCAGCTTGGCGGGGCGGGGCGCTTGGCTGATAGATAAGTTATAGGCTATTGTTTTTTCAGTTAAAAACAACTTATGAATTGTTTCATTGAAATTGGAGTGTCACCAACAGGTTATTGAAATGCGATCCGCCGACTCTGAAAGGGACAAGCGCGAGCAGTTCGAGAAGCTGCTCGTGCCGTCTTGCATACCCATAAGCACCAAGGAACGATCACTATGAAACGCACTGTCGCCCTCACAACACTCATCCTTGCGCCTTGGATCGGCAGCGTCGCCCAGGCTGCCGACGATCTCTGGCCCCTGCAGGAAGACGGCGCCGAGGCGGCCGGCTTCACCGAGGCCGGCATTGCCAGCCTGGATGCCGCGATGCGTGAGATTGTCCGCAATCAGGACGTCGCGGGCATGGTGTGGATGCTGGCAAAGGACGGCAAGGTGGCCACGTTCGAGGCTGCCGGGTTCAACAGTGTGGACGACCAGGCGCCCATGACCGAGGAGTCGCTGTTTCGCATCTACTCCATGACCAAGCCGGTCACCGGCGTGGCCTTGATGATGCTGTGGGAGCAGGGGCTCTGGAAGTTTGATGACCCGATCAGCAAGTTCATTCCGCAGTTTGCCGAGCTCAAGGTGATGCACAGTGTCGACGCCGCCGGCAACATGGTGCTGGAAGACTTGCAGCGCCAGCCCACCATGCGGGAGCTGCTCAACCACACCGCCGGTTTCGGCTACGGCCTGTTCGGGGACGACCCGGTGAATGCGGCCTTTCGCGACCAGGAAGTGCTTTCATCGCCCGACCTGAACGTTCTGATCGACAAGGTGGCTGCCATTCCCCTGCTCGCGCAGCCCGGGGAGCAGTGGTACTACTCCATCGGCGTCGACGTGCAGGGCTACATCGTCGAGCAACTCACCGGCATGACATTCGGCGAGTACCTGCACCAGCATGTGTTCGAACCGTTGGGCATGGACGACACGCGCTTCTACGTGCGCCCGGAAGATGAAGCGCGCTTTGCCGAGGTCCATTACTGGGACGCCGAGCGCAACCGGCTGGTGCAACTGGCCGAGCGCACCGATCGGCCCGGGTACCGCGATGCCGACAGGCTGGAATCCGGCGGAGGGGGTCTGGTGTCTTCCACGCGGGATTACGCCCGCTTCCTGCAGATGCTCGTGAACGAAGGGGAGCTGGACGGCGTGCGCCTCCTCACCCCGGAGTCGGTGCGCCTGATGCGCACCAACAGCCTGACGGGCAAGGAAAGCATGGCGTACGGCATCGGCGGCCCCGGTCAGCCCGGCGAAGGCTTCGGGGTCGATTTTGCCGTGACCTACGATCCGCGCGCCGCCGGATCGCCCCAGGGCCCCGGCACCTATTACTGGGCCGGGGCGGCAGGCACCACGTTCTGGATCGACCCGGTGAATGACATTTTCTGGTTGTCCATGATTCAGGCCCAGGGCCCGCGCCGACCGGGTGCCGCGAATGCGGGCGTGATTGCGCGGGACATCATTTATCAGAGCCTGAAATAAATGGGGTCAGAGCAACGTTTTTTCGTTTGAAAGCGGAAAACGTTGCTCTGACCTTAATCGCATCCGTCAGTTTTTCGCCAGCCCGAAAGAGGAGATCGGACACGGTCTGCTCAAAGCCATGTGCCAGCAGCTTGGGATCCGGGCCGATGAATCGTGAGAGGTTGAGCATGCGCTACATTTACCCAGTCGAATTGGTTCAGGATGCAGAAGGGCGATATGTCGCCACCTGCGGGGATGTCCCGGAGGCTGTCACCGACGGCGAATCTGCTCACCTGGCATTGCAGGAAATGGCGGATGCATTGGGGGCTGCGCTGGCAGGGTACTCCTTGGATTGCCGAGAATTGCCAGCCCCCTCCAAACCCCACGCGGGGGAATTCCTGGTTCCGGTGAATGCCTTGGTGGCGGCAAAGCTGGCACTGCGTTCTGCGATGCATGAGCAAGGCGTCTCGAATGTGCGTCTTGCGGAACAATTGGGACTGTCTGAAAGTGCCGTGCGGCGACTGGTCAACCCCGATCATCTGTCGCGGCTTGATCGCGTTGTGGCGGCCTTGTCCGTGCTGGGGCGTCGACTTGTCATTGAGGATCAGGTGGCGGCTTAGGACAACCGGATTCTGGCGGCCCATCGGCCCCAGTGATGACATGATCGCGTGGCACGCTCGTTCGCAACGCCTCGGAGGCTGACAGTGAATACTCTGGCACTTACTGATTTTCACCCAGGCAGCCCTGACTTCGGCTGGTACGTGCAGAACGACAATGTGATGGGCGGAAGAAGCGAGGGCGGATTCCAGATTGCGGCGGGGGAACTGATTTTTACTGGTTGTACCAACACGAACGGCGGGGGTTTCAGTTCCATTCGCACACACGCCTTGAACCTGGATTTGTCGGCTTATGCCGGCATACGCGTGAAGGTCAGGGCCGACGGACGCCGCTACACGTGGGGCATCAAAACCGATGAACGCTGGCTTGGAAAGCCAATAACTTACTGGGCTGATTTCGCCACGGTGGCTGACGTGACAACCGTGATCGATCTTCCATTCGCGAATTTCCTTCCTCGGTTTCGAGGCACAATGCTCGATGGCCCTGCACTGAATACCTGTCAGATTGCAGAATTCGCCTTGTACCAGTACGACAAGACAGATGGCCCTTTCACGATTCGCTTGATGAGTGTCGAGGCGTATGAAAGTGTGGCTGGCCCAGCTGGCTTCCGCTGAGCTCTATCGGTATTTTAGGCAGCGCGGTCCGCTCTCAAGCACACACCGTCCAGGAGGCTTCCCATTCTCTGCAATAAAGAAAGTTCCGTGCAGCGCACTCGGTATCGATTCGCCATCCCTATCCTGACTGTGTTCCTGCTGTCTGCCAGCCCGATGACGCTCCTTGCGCAGCAAGCAGAAGTGGAAGACACGTCCTTTGAACTCGACGTGATGACATTCAATATCCGCACGTCGGATGGGCAGGACGGCGACAACGTCTGGCCCATGCGCAAGGAGCTGGTGGTCGAGACCATGCGAGCCTTCGACCCTGACGTTCTCGGTCTGCAGGAAGCGCTCACGGTGCAGATTGAATTCATCCAGTCGGAAATGCCCGAGTACCGCTGGCTGGGCGTCGACCGAGGTCTGAACGGCGGCGTCGGGCTGAGCGAGGCGACGCCGATCTTCTACAAGCACGCGGTGCTGGTGCCACTGGAATCCGGCACGTTCTGGCTCGCGGACGATCCGAACCCGCCTGTGCAACCCGGTCGGGGCGCCCGCATTGTCACCTGGGCGCGCTTCCACCATCTCGAGACGCGCCGACAGTTCTACGTCTACAACACGCATTTCACGATTCGTGGCGGCCCTCGGCAGATCCAGGCCGCCGAGCAGATCAATGCGCACATTGCGCAACGTCCTCCCGAGAGCGTGGTCGTGCTCATGGGAGACTTCAACGCCCTGGCGGAAACAAGCGAGACCTGGCACGCCGCGACGCGCGATGGTCTCAGGGATGCCTGGGTAGTCGCAGACAAGCGGGAGGGACCGCCAGTGACGTCGAACGGCTTCGGCCCGCCGCCGGAGGGCCGCGAAGGCCGTATCGACTGGATTCTGCTCGGCGGACCCATCGACGCGCAGCGAGTCGTCACGGTGCTGCACAGCGTTAACGGGCGCTGGCCGTCAGACCATTATCCTGTGGCGGCGGAGCTGGTCGTGCCGGCTCGGTAGGCCAGCGACAAATTCCGCACAAGGAGCTGAAAAGCCGCCCGCCTCAGGCCGGCAAACAATTGCTTGGACGGCATGGATCAGGAATGTTAAAACGCTAAAAGCTAATAATGATACAGCTCTAAAAGCTAACTCAGGCGCAGCGTCAAAAGCTGGAATGCGAACGAACAGAGGCGTTCACCCCACCATGGCAAGTCCGTCAGAAAAACTGGCCGCCTCGCTGGACGTGCTGCAACGGCTGCAAGTCCAGGGGCTTGTCGGCATTCAGTCCAGTGCTTTGAGCCGCACTCATCGAGAACGGCTGTTGCAGCACGGCTTCCTTCAGGAAGTCATGCGAGGCTGGTATGTCCCGGCCCGGCCTGATGAAACGGCGGGCGAAAGCACCGCGTGGTATGCCTCGTTCTGGCGCTTCTGCGCAGCGTATCTTGATACCCGGATGGGGCAGGCGTGGTGCTTGTCGCCAGAGCAATCGCTCTTGCTGCATGCGGAAAACTGGACGGTCCCCAGACAACTGCTCGTCCGGGCCCCAAGGGGACGCAATCAGATCACCACACTGCCGTTCGGGACATCCTTGCTTGAAGTGCGTTCAGCGCTGCCAGAGCCGCATGAGGCTGCACAAAAAGACGGGCAGAGAGTCTTCACCCTGCCTGCCGCACTGGTGGCTGCGTCACCCGCCTTTTTTGCCAGCAATGCCACGGACGCCCGCGCCGCACTGGCCATCGTGCGTGATGCGTCGGATGTGCTGGCAAAATTGCTGGCGGGCGGGCATAGCGTGATTGCCGGGCGTCTGGCGGGGGCTTTCAGGAATATTGGCCGTGCGGACATTGCCGAGGAGATCGTGCGCACCATGAAAGCGGCGGGATATGACGTGCGTGAACATGACCCGTTTGCCGCCGTGTCACCCGTGCTGTTCACACGTCGTGAGCCGTCACCCGGCGTCAACCGCCTGCGGCTGATGTGGCAGAACATGCGCCTGAGCGTGTTGGAGAATTTCCCCAGGGCACCCGGCATGGGCCGCACTCAAAGCGCCGCTGACTACATGCAACAGGTTGAAGAGATCTACACCGCCGATGCCTACCACTCGCTTTCGATTGAAGGGTACAAGGTCACGCTGGATCTGATCGAGCGGGTGCGGCAAGGCGCATGGAACCCGGACACGCATGTCTCGGACGCCGAGCACGTCTCAGCCATGGCGGCGCGCGGCTATTGGCAGGCGTTTCAGCGGGTGAAAGGCAGCATTGAAAAGATACTGGGCGGTGCGAATGCCGGCGACGTCATCAGCGCGGATCACAGGGATTGGTATCGAGAAATGTTCGCGCCCAGTGTGACGGCTGGCATTCTGAAGGCCAGCGATCTGGCCGGATACCGCAGTGGAGATGTCTTCATTCGCCGCTCGAAGCATGTGCCGCCCAAACCTGATGCTGTGCGCGATGCCATGCCGGCCTTGATGCAGATGCTGCGGGAAGAAAACGAGCCCGCAGTGCGCGTTGTACTTGGGCATTTCATGCTGGTGTATATCCATCCTTACATGGACGGCAATGGCAGGATCGGGCGATACCTGATGAACACCATGATGGCATCCGGCGGTTACCCGTGGCTGGTTGTGCCACTGGAGGACAGAACCGCGTATATGGAGGCGCTGGAGGCAGCCAGTGTGGACGGCGACATCGTGCCATTCACCCGGTTTCTGGCGGGGTGCTTGAAGTGATGGTGTGAATTGCGCCTGATCCAAAGGGCTATGCCTCACACACTGAACACCGGCGCGAAGCCGCCACCCGGCGTGCGGAAATTGGTCGTCTGGCCCTGATAGAGGCGGGCCGCAGTCAGCAGGATCTTGCCATCGTAGGTGTAGAGGCGAATGTCGGCCTTGCGCGCCTCCCTGGCGCCTTCCACTTCGATCATGCGTTCACTGGGCGGCGCGAATTCCTGCGCCACGTAGCCGCCTTTGACGATGTCCTCCCACGTGCTGCGGGTCAGTTTGTCGCCCCGATACACGGCCTTGCCGCCGTAACCCGTGGCGGGCTTGAAGAAGAGTTGCTTGCGCCGGGCCCACAAATGCTCGGCTTTCTCCGGCGTGACAGCCTCGGTTTTCAAGACATTGCCCAGCGCCGTGAGTGACGCGTCATCCACGCCCCAGCTGGCGAGCAGATCGCGGTCAGACAGTGGAATCAGATTGCGCTTGTCGGCAAACAGCGCGTGCACACCGGGATGCGGCGTCAGGACTACCGCATTGTCCAGGTAAGCTTGCCGCAAGGCAGCGTGCGCGGCGTCGTCCAGCGCAAAGTCCACCAGCCGGTTGTACACCATGTCGACAGGAGCGCCGTTGGCCAGCAGCCTGCCGCCATCGTATGCAAGCGCGGCCGCGTCCACGATCACCGCCTCCACCGCGTGCCGCTGGAAGAAATCCCGCGCCAGCTGGAATTCCGGGTAGAGATACTGCTCCTCGGGCTTGTCGTCCACGATGGCCACACGCCGCGGTGTGCCTGTGCGCCCCGCCAGCTGCCACTCATTGAGAAACATGTTCCAGAACGCGGTGTCGAACGCTTCGTCATCGCTGTGCAAGTTCATGCACGTGGCCATCTCGACACAGCAGGCGCGTTGCGCATTGGCCAGCAGCGCATTCAGAAAGGCGCCGCCCGCATTGGTGTTGATCTCGATCAGGCGCGGCCCTTTGGCCGAGAGATGAAAGTCGTAGCCCATGAACACGCCAAGAGGACCGAACCGATGTCGCGCAATGTCCGGAGAGTGGGCGGCAATCAGCGCTTGGTACTGCGGAAAGCGCGCCACCGCCTCGATGGCCTTGACCGTCGCCAGCATCTGGCTCAGCAGATCGGACGAAAGAAACATCGGGGCATTGGAAAACAGATTGGGCCGCGCTTCGATGAGCGCCTGACTGATGGTGTTGCCCGAGTCTCGCAGCAGCGCATCATGCAAGGCGGGCCGATCAAGCGTGATGCAGAAGCACTCCTTGTTCAGCGCCTCGGCGACCGACTGCGCGAAGGAGGGGGAGGGGGTCGATGTCGTCATCCTGGATAGCCATTGAGTCGGGAACAGTCCCATGCCCCACCTGTATGCGCCCGGACCTGGCGACTTTCAAGCGCAGCGCCAAAAGTTGAAGGAAGGCTTGAAAGCGGCTGATGCGACTGGCATTGACACCAGCGTTGTGGATAAATTCCTGACAGAGACAGGACTCCTCCAAAATCACTTGAGAACAAGAGAAATGATCAATCGTGCTTCCGACGAAAAAGGAAAGGTCAAGAAGTTCATTCTGTCCGGCATCATTTTCCTGGTGTTGCTTTCCTGGCTTGGCAGTTTGGACACCCGATCCAATGACTATGTGGACGGGGCCATTCTTCAATCCACAGCAGCCTTTGCAGTGGCAAGGGCAACAAACGCAATCATCTCCACACTCCAATCCACCACCGTCAGCATGCAACTTGTCGGAGGCGTCTCGGTGACGGTCGGGGAGGTCCTGGACCCGATCAACGATCTGGTGGAGCAGTACGCGACATTGATGAAGCTGTCCATTGCCTCCCTGGTGGTTCAGAAGGTCTTGCTGGAAGTGGTCTCGGACGGCCTCTTCAAACTTCTGTTCACTGTGTCGGGTGGGCTGCTGATACTCAGCTTCTATCTCAAGAGTGACAGATACATTGGCTTCTTCTTCAAGACATTTGTTTTTCTGGCCTTTCTGCGATTCATTCTGGTTGTTACCGTGCTTCTGAATGGGGCCGTCAGCGCCCGGTTCATCGAGCCCGAAACAGAAAAGGAGTTGAGTCATCTGGGCGGCATGGAGCAGCAATTGAAGATTGCACAAGAGGCCGCTACACCGGCCGGCATTTCCTTGGAGGAACAGACAGCCCTGCTGTCTGCCATAGAAGGACTGCAGGACTCCGTGGAAGAGTACGAGCAGGAGCTCGCCCCAGTGGCGGAAAGGATGGCCGTGGTTCAAGCGGAAATCGATGTGATTGAGGCTCAGATAGATGCCAGCTACACGACGATCCAACAGCTCAATCCGTTCAACGATGACGAGGAGCTGCAAAGGCTTCAGGACAGCGTTACCGAGCTGGAGCAAGCACTCGCACCCGATAGAGCGCGTGCAAACCAGTTGAACGATCTGATCGCGGATGCCCTGGACCAAATCGCATCCAATCAGAACGCCCTCTCCGGGCAGCCGGACTCCATGACGGATCGCTTCTTCGGTGGCATTCGGGCTATCGGGGATGCGGTGTCACTGAACAATGTTGTGGAGCGCATTCAAGAGTACGTGCCGAGCATCATCAACGTGATGACCTACTTCGTTCTGCAGACTCTGATCATGCCGCTGATTTTCCTGTTCCTGCTCAGCAAGGGAATGAGCGCGATCTGGGCAGTTGATTTGCGTCGGGTTCTGGCGGGCGACCCCAGGCAACCCTTGGGGAATGTCACAGCACAGCTGGAGGAAATTCATGCCATGTTGTGAGCAATGAAGGGATATCCCATTTCGAGGGGGTGACCAGCCCGGGTATTTTGGGGCCACGTAATACTTGAGAGCATCGCCCCCTCAATCGAGGGAATTCATGAAGGCGGTATGAATTGCGGGAGTCATTCATTTCGATTCGCCGCTCCAATCAAGTTCAGCAAGAAATGCATTTCAACAATCAAATCCAGGGCTGTAGTCCAGTTTTGAATGGCACGATGAAATCAGGCAGGGGCAGGTCAAGAGGATGACTTTTGCCGGTTTTCATGTCGATTTTTTATTTCAATATTTGCTTGAATATCAGATAGATGAAATTCATTTAAGGAATCATTTCACTAAAAAATGCCGGTTGTGGTGCCGGTTTGCTTCCTCGGAGAGTCTGCTCGTTTATCTGCCAACGTTATTGGGTCAACTCGCCATCAAGCAACCCCAGCCACTGCCACAAACGCCACCTCAACCAGATAGCGCGGATTCGCCAATTCGGCCTTCACGCAAGCGCGGCTGGGGGCCGTGCCTTGCTCAAACCAGCTTTCCCACACCTGATTGAGTCCTGCCATATTGCTGAAGTCTGTCAGGTATATGGTGGCGGACAACACGTGTGATTTGTCGCTGCCGATTTTCTTCAAGGATCTTTCTGCCTGTTCCAGTACCTGTTGAACCTGACCGCGGATATCTGCATCAAGGTCGGTTTCTGGCACCTCTACAAAATAGGCAACGCCGTTATGGACGGTGATGTCGGACCAGAGATTGGTGGGGTTTATTCTTTGTATGCTCATAGACTGAAATGCCTCGACATGCCTTCAGCGGCGTGTCACCAAGTGCAGTAGCGGAAAGTGCTCACCGAAGATGCGTCCGGACACATTCACTCGGTCAGATTCAGGCACCAGTGTACGGGTGATTTGGGCCGGATCGTCATAGTCAAACATCGTGTTTTTACCTTTTCCAGGCGAGCGTCCACCTCCGATAGCTCTCGGATGGTCATTCGTGTGTTCCTCCGGGTTGGTCAGTCGTTGAGGTCGAGTGGGGTGTCGGCGAGGGTGCCGGTCAGACTTCTCAGGCAATCTTCCAGAAGGGTCTCCGACAGTTCCGGGAAATCCGGCAAGTCATGAAGCAGGGAACAAATAATGGATTCGTGCATGGGCATTCTCCTTTGGATCGATAAGGTGCACGCTCAAGGCACAACGCCCAGAGCGAGGAAGTTGTTGAAAAAGTGAGGGAAAACAAGCTCTTGCGGAGTGGCACTTTGTATTGCGTTTTGGGTCGGTAAAAGCTCGGTCGGACGGCTTTCAGCCCAAAGTGAGCTGACCTGAACCCAAGGAAATCATGGGCTTATGGGAAGTGAGACTTCTTGAAGTAACGGACAGAAGATCACTGCAACGTCTTGGCCGTCTCGGTGAGCTGGTAGTGCCGAGTCTTGCCGGGGCAGATCCGCAACAGCCCTTCCTTGAGCAGCGCCGCCAGCAGGAACCCGGCCGTGTTCACGCTCTTGCCCTTCAGAAGTGGACGCAGGTCGCGGGAAGTGACCGGGGACGTCTTGTGGCAGGCCGTATGGAGCACCTCCCAGGACACCCACTCGTTGGAGAAGAAGCCCCCGCCGTTGTTGGCGGTGATGCGGAAGTGCAGTTTCCCTTGCGCGTCCCGGCCGCTCTCGTAGGTGAGCAGACTGGTTTGCTTGAGAGTGGAACAGTGAGCGGACTTCAGGACGGTGATCGAGGGGGAGTCTTGGGGGGATGGCTTGGAGGGGGAAGCGGAGGGGGACTTCGCGGGGATGACTTTGTTGGGACTGCCCTTCGGGGGTATCGCCTTGGGAGAGGAAGTCTTGGAACTGGAGGGTAAAGGGGAGGGTTTCACCGAGGAACTTGAGGGGGATTTTTTCGCTTTTTCGGTCTTTGTGCTCATGACATACTCCGGGGGAAATGGCGGGTTATGAATCGGGGGAGGGTGTTGCTGATTCATATAAGATGGAGAAATTCCCGCACGTTGAATTCGAATCGCAAGAGCACAGGACGTGAGGAATTGGACACCGAATGAGAATAGTCAGTTGGAATTGCGGTGGTGGTCTGCGAAAGAAGCTCGAAAGGCTTGATGCTCTTGCCGCTGACATCGTGATTGTTCAGGAGTGCGAGAATCCGAAGGGCCAAGAAAAACTCTTCAATGATTGGGCAGGCGACTATCTCTGGATCGGCAGCAACAAGAACAAGGGTCTCGGAGTATTCGCCAAAAGCGGTGTCAAAATTGCTACTCTGAACTGGAGCGGCACCTTCGAAATAAAGGGGTTTAAGACAAAGCACTCATCTCATAAATGGAGCACTGAGGATCTAGAGCTCTTTCTACCATTTCGAGTGAACGATGAGTTCAATGTGGTGGCAGTATGGACGAAGAATGCTGAAGTCTTCAGATACATCGGCCAATTCTGGAAGTATTTACAGATACACGATGAGGACTTGAAGTCTTCAGACGTGATGATAATCGGAGACTTCAACAGCAACACTATATGGGATAAAAGTGGGCGATGGTGGAATCACTCAGATGTGGTTGCCGAACTAGCCGCCATGAATGTATTTAGCTTGTACCACCATCTTCACCGGGAAGAGCAGGGAAAGGAGTCCTTGAAAACGTTTTACCTCCATCGCAATGAGAACAAGCCATACCACATCGACTACGCCTTTGTGTCTAAGGTGTTTCTCGACAGGCTGACAATGGAGATCGGACGCAAAGAAGACTGGCTGGATATAAGCGATCACATGCCGCTAATAATTGACTCTAACGGAAAGGGATGAACATGGAGATACCAAAGTTCAACGAGACATTTCTGCCTATCCTCAAGGTGCTGCTTGATGGAAGAACCGTAGCAGCTCGAGACCTATATCAAGAGGTGGAAACCGCCTTCTATGCAGATGTGGATCCAGATTTGAAGGATCAAACGACTAAGAGCGGCGATCGCCTTATCGAGAATCGAATCGCATGGGGGAAGTCCTACTTGAAGAAAGGCGGCTATGTTCACTACCCAATTCGTGGGCATGTTCAGATCACGGAGAAGGGAAAACTAGCTGCCACCAGCGAGATCAATCTACGTGACATAAGTGCCGATACAATTAATTTCTACAAGCCAGAGACAACCAAGACTCATCAGGTAGCCTACAGATCAGTTGAATTGGGCTCATCGCCACAGGACTTGATCGATAGCGGCATCGAACAAATTGATACGGAAGTCAAAGAAGAGCTGCTGGCTAAGTTGAAGGAGATAGATCCTTTCTATTTCGAAAGAATTATCTTGGTCTTGCTGAAGCGGATGGGCTATGGCGACTTCGTCGAAACAGCCAAGACGGGAGATGGAGGCATAGACGGCATCATCAACCAGGATCAGCTAGGGCTGGAAAAGATCTACATCCAGGCGAAAAGATACTCTGAGAACAAAGTCAGGGAGCCTGAGATCAGAAATTTCATCGGCGCAATGAGCGGAGATACGCAGAAGGGTATTTTTGTTACTACCTCAACCTTCGATGAGAAGGCAAAGAACAAGGTAAAGACTGCTCATCATAAAATCATTCTTCTAGATGGATCTTCGCTCGTGGATTTGATGTTCAAGTTCAATGTAGGGGTTCAGGTTAAGAGCAGCTACGAAATAAAGCAGATTGACACTGACTTTTTCGAAGCCGGGCAGATATAGAGGGAGATTAAATAGTAGCAAAAATCTGTATCTGCCATCGTGCTAGATGGATTTAACTAACAAAATGCATTGAATAGCGAGAGTAGATCAATCAGGCCAAAATTGAGTTGGCAGCTCAATGTAATTCCCGAGAAAGTTGAAAATCACGCCAGTTTTAATGGCTACTGATCTCTAGGTAAAAAGTAGCTGCGTGTATGGTATTCGAATTGCCGTACAGCAAGAAAATTTACAGAATAAGAAGGTGTTCATGAGTGCTATGCTAAGGAAAATATGAGTCAAGAAATAAAATTCACATTATTGATAGGTTCCTTTGCGAGAGGTACTCACGGAGCGGACAGTGACGTAGATATATTGAGAATAGGTCATTTTGATAAGGTTAAATTGGGCTTCTCAGTATCTAATTCAAACCCTATATCGTATATAGATTTCGATATACACGACTTCACTGATATTTTCGAAGATGGTTCGCTTTTTCTTTACCATGCGTTTAATGAGGGGGTGCTAATTGATGGAGACCCTGAAAGCTGGTATTTATTAAAAGAGAAATTTGAAGTTTCAAGTAGTTTTAAGAAGTACATTGATGAATATGCTGAACTCTTGAATTTCATAAAGGATTATAAAGGGTATGAAAGCTCGCCATTGCCCTACCTTTCTAACATTTTTATGTGCGCAAAGAATATAGGGATATTCAAGCTGGCAGAGAAAAAGGAGTACAATTTTGAAAAATACATGGCACTGACTGCTGGTTGCGGGCTGTCAGATGAAGATGCAAGGCTATTACTTAAGGCCAATACCATTTACGAGCGGACCGGCAAAGTTAAGCCTGATCTTATGAGTGCTTTGGAAAGAGCGGCCATTGAATGGAAGAATAATTTTGAATTTAAAATGGATTTACTAAGAAATGATAAGTGAAGACACAAAGAAAAATATTATAGATGCTATTAAATACGCTGATTCTTATGCTTCTGGTAGTAAGCGGAGGCATTTGCAGGTCACATTTGATAGGATGCTCGCTGAGCTAAGCAAAAGTATTTTTAATGAGGAAATTACCAATAGGATGGAGTTTAGAATTAAAGTTAATTCCACTCAGAATAACTCGAAAATTATATTATCTCTCAGGAAAATGCTAAAAAAGCAGGATCATCTTTTTAGTAAGGATTATCATGGAAAGACTGGAGAAACTGTCAGTTTTATAAAAAATGAATTAGCCAAATTTTTTGAGGTGATTGATTCTTGAACAGTGACAATAAAGATATTGCGCTAAAGGCTTGGGATGTGTATCAAGGGCTTGCTCAAGGTATGGGGGAGAGTGCCTGGAAGATTAGGTCTACATGTTTCGCTATTACCTCTGGCATTGTTGCTTATACCTACAATTCATCTGACTCATTACTGTATTTGCTTGCATCGGTTCTATGCGTTTTCTTCTTTTTACTTGAATCGGGATATCGAAGACTTCAGCATCAGTATATTTGTAAGTCTATTGATATCGAAAGAACCATTAACGACTTCATAGCGAATGATCCATCACCAACCTTCCCGGTAAGTATAGGGACAGATGTAGAAACGCCTGATTTTCAGTCTTTGGTGATGTTGTTTGATCTCAAGAGAATACTATTCTGGATGCCATATCTTGCCCTGTTTGGATTAACGATCTTGCTATTTCATTTTGATGTTCTCGTCAACAAATAATGCCTTAGAATTGGTGTGAATAGTTTAATCATCGCTTCCTCAGGCCGCTACTATCTAGGCTAGTAATATCAAGTATTTAACATTGACCTTCTAAGTTATATTCGGGGCAAATAAAGCTTGAGAGTATGGCACCCTAGTTTGAGTCGAGGTATTTGGAAAAATCGAGTTGCGGAAGAGCAAATGGTGAATAGGCGGCGCGATGCGGGTCGAACAAAAGTGGCTGTGTTGTCGAATTTAGTTCAGCAAGAAACGCATTTCAATAATCAAAATCGGGGCTCTAGTCCGGTTTTGAATGGCACGAAGAAACCCGGCAGGTCACAAGCTTAAGCTCATGATTTGGGTGAAAGTTGTACTAAAGCGTAATTTGAGTATCGGGTGGTTTTAGTCATGATGGTAAGAGCTTTGGCGATGATAGTCGTGCTAGTTACGGCGGCTTTAATTACAAGTTACTTTGTTCCAAAAACGGAGTTCGACGCAGTGCTTCGAAGGGCTGAGGCGGGCGACCAAGAAGCTCAAGTAGATCTTGGCTCTATGTATTCAAACGGGTCGGGGGTTACTAGGAATGACGATGAGGCATTAAAGTGGTACTTAATGGCGGCGACTCAGGGGAATGCTCGTGCCCAATTGCTACTTGGTGCAGTTCATTTGTTAGGTCGCGGTGTTCAGCAAAGCGGGGAGGAGGCTGAACGGTGGTTTAGAGCATCGGCGGATCAAGGTAATGCATCTGCACAGAACATGCTGGGCTCAATGTATCGAGATGGTGATCTTATTACGAGAGATTATGAAGAAGCGGTGGAGTGGTTTCAGCTATCAGCTGGTCAAGGTAGTTACGAGGGGCAGTACAACCTGGGTCTTATGTATGACGAGGGAAGGGGTGTCACTCAAAACGATGAGGAGGCAGTGAGATTATATTTGCTTGCTGCAGAGCAAGGCTATGCAAATGCTCAGGTTAGTCTTGGAGCAATGTATAGTCTGGGGGAAGGAGTTTCTCGAAATGATCGAGAAGCCGTGAAGTGGTTTCGCTTAGCTGCTGAGCAAGGTGATGCGCGCGCTCAGTATAATCTTGGACTGAGTTACGCTAGCGGAGAAGGCGTTCCTCAAAATGAACAGCGAGCGTATGTTTGGTTTTCAGTAGCGGTAGCGCAAGGCTTTATGGAGGCAACTTCTTCTAGAAATGGAATGCGCGCGCGACTTTCGCCACAAGCATTACAGGAAGCGCAAGCACTCGCCACAAGATGCTTTGAGTCCAACTTTGAAGATTGTGGTGAGTGAGAAGGTATCTAAATTGAAAGGGGTACTTGCTTTGATATCTAGAATTTTCCTTTTCCTTTCTCTCTTTAGCTTGGTGTCGTGTCAGGCAGCGATTTATGGCACTGCTGATGACTTTGCGAATGTCAGCTTAGGAATGTCAAAACAAGAAGTAATCGCTGTTCTGGGAAATCCAGTGTCTGTTGGCGCTGATGCTGATAGTGGTGAAGAGCAGTTGATATACAAAAGAATGAAGCATGCCATATCAGCGTGGGCGCGAACTTACGAAGTTGTCTTGCGAGACGGAAAAGTCGTGAGGTTTGGCGAGCAATACGAAGAAACGGGTTCTACCCCGATTTTACGGACACTTCAAAGAAGCCTCATAATGGGCAAAAGGAGTGTTTATGTCGAAGAGAAAAAAGTACAGCCCCCAGTTCAAGCAAGGTGCGGTTGATCTGCTGCGCCAGTCCAATGTCAGTATTGCCCAGGTGGCGCGAGAGTTGGGCATAGAGCCCAATATGCTCAGTCGCTGGAGTCGCGAAGCTCAGTCAGCAGGCCAGCAGGCTTTTGGTGGGTCTGGCACCCCTAAAGATGAGGAGCTTGCGAGACTCAAGCGCGAACTTGCCCGTGTGAAGAAGGAGCGTGATTTTTTACGCGAAGCGGCAACGTTCTTTGCCAGGGGATCGACCTGAAGTATCAGGCGATTCAACGTTGTCGAGATGAGTTTCCTGTTCGCTTGATGTGCCGTTGCCTCAAGGTGTCTCCCAGTGGTTACTATGCCTGGGAGCATCGTCCAGCCAGTGCGCGGCAGATCGACAATCAAAGACTGTTAAGCCGTATCAAGCAGATTCACGCAGATAGTCAGGGCGCTGTCGGCGCGCCCCGCATGCATGAAGATCTGGCGGATGAAGGCGAAACGGCCAGCAGGAACAGGGTTGCACGCCTGATGGCCGCTGAAGGGCTTCAAGGCTGGCCGCGAAAGAAGAAGAGAGGGCAGCGAGCAAAGCCGTGCTTGCCCGTACCTCAGGTCCAGAATCTTCTGGAGCGCGATTTCAATGCTGCCGAGCCTGAGACAAAGTGGGTGACGGACATCACCGAGATCGCGACAGACGAAGGCAAGCTGTTTCTATGCGTGGTGCTGGATCTTTACAGCAAGCTTGTGGTGGGCTGGTCCATGCATCACAGGCAGGATCGGCAGATGGTGATTCGCGCGGTGGAAATGGCGATATGGCAGCGGCAGGGTCGCTGGTCCGTGATTCTGCACTCTGATCGTGGATGTCAGTTTCGCAGTGGTGACTACCAGGGTTTCTTGAAGCGCAACACGCTCATTTGTTCAATGAGTGCGGTTGGGCACTGCGGCGACAATGCCGCATGTGAAGGCTTCTTCGGGATGCTCAAGCGAGAGCGGATATACCGACGAAAGTACAGGACTCTGGAAATGGCGAAAGCGGATGTGTTCCACTACATCGAACGCTTTCACAATCCTCGGATGCGACGACGATTGGCAAGGCGTGATCTGGAGTTTTCAAGCGTTTTATAACCGTCCGTGAGAACGGGGTAGAACCC